>Ga0247727_10000128_pt1 | contig 164936 bp, 134 predicted proteins | sample WisWelCaveWW1625_FD_202498 | JGI IMG/M metagenome (GOLD analysis project Ga0247727, IMG submission 202498) | Biofilm microbial communities from Wishing Well Cave, Virginia, United States - WW16-25 | ecosystem: Environmental > Aquatic > Deep subsurface > Groundwater > Cave microbial mat... | reverse complement strand
AGGTGTACAGGTCTTGATAAATTCATCAAATGTCGGTTTGGGTTTAAGTATCATGTTGTCCTTATCTTCAGTCACCCCGAAAGTTGCCCATATTTTACTCCCCAAACAACACCTTACTCTCTCTCTCCCTCTTCGCCTTCAACGCCTCACCTTCCACAAACCCCACAGCCGCATACAACGCTTCGTCATAGTCGCGCGTCTTCACCACGACCGGCATCGGCACGGCGTGGCCGAGGATGAGGGCCTGCTGTTGGGTGTCGAGGCGGGCCAGCACCTCGCGCAGTTGGCCGGCGCCGCTCACGCCGCTGAACACGGCCCGGATGTCGGCCTCGTTATCGAGCAGGCACGTTACCCGCGTGCCCACCTGGCTCATCACTTCCTCATCGATCCCGCTTGGCCGTTGGTCAATGAGCAGTAATGTCACTTTGTATTTTCGAAGCTCTCGCGCGATGGTGCCGAAAATTGTGTGCTGAGCTATTTGAGGATCAAGGAATTTATGCGCCTCCTCAATAACTATTATGAGAGGCAAAGGTTCGTCCGCCTGCTTACCCATGGCTCGATTTACCCGGTCAACGTAGCGGCGATGGATACGGCGGGTCAGGAAGTTTGCCACGAAGACATAAGCTGCAAGCGCATCTCCATATTTACCAAACTCCAGGACAATGTTTGTCCCACGGTTTAGACAATCAAAGACGTAGTTTATGTCTTCATCTTCGGCCTTCTTTTGTAGAAACTCGAAACGATTGAAGAACTCAAATTTGCGTTGAATAGCGCGCAAGGTCCCGCCCTGTATGCGTCCTTCAGCTTCTATTGAATCAAGAGCTGCATCGTCTTCGTCCGAGAGCAACTTGGCGATCCATTCATTCTTGAGTTTACGCCGCAGGTAATAAAGCGCGCCGACTTGCACCTCCGTGAGTCCGAGAATTCCGGATAGCATTTCGACATCTTCCGGTTCAATTTGGTTTAATCCAATCTTCAACACCCTGTCCGGTCTGACACCACGGCTGGCTGAAGTAGATGGATCTAGTGTGACGATCTGAACCTGGCTATTGAATAGTTGCTTAAGTCCTTTGACGCGCCGCTTGCCCCCTTCGGCAGAAACCTCCCACCCATAATCGTTATGCATATCAAAAATCAAGCATGAGGCTTTGTTAGCATTTATTACACCAGCCAGTATCGTGCGAGTGACGAAGCTCTTACCTGTCCCGCTCTTTCCAAATATGCCGGATGAGCGTTCGACGAATTTCCCAAGATCGAGATTGACCTTCACCCCCTCCATATCGAGCGGCGAGCCGATGTGCCAGTGGTCGCCGTCTTCTGCGCCAAAGACGTTGTTCACGTCGGCTTCGGAGGCCATGAAGACTTTGGAGAAGTGGGCAGGCACGGTCTTCACCGGCTTGGGCGTGTTCGAACCTTCTTCGAGCAGGAGCATGGGCGCAACCTGCAAACGCCCGAAGGCAAGGGCGCTGCCGTAGACGTGGGCGGCGAAGTCGTCGTCGGGGTCAGGCGGGGCTTTGGCCAGGTCGGGGTTGTTGGAGTCGAGGGCGATGTCGGTGACGATGGAGAAGAACTTGCGCCCGGTCGCGCCTTCGACGACGACGTAGCGCCCGACGGCCATGTCTTCGATGACGCCGCCGGGGAGCGCGCCCACGTCCAGTTTCACGTCCAGCCCCTTCGAAAGCGAGCCGCCAACCACTACGCCGAGCCGCTGACGCTCGCCGGAGGGCCGGGGGCCGAAGAATTTGTCGAGTTCAGAGGTTGCCATAGTTGCTCCTCGCGTCAATCCCACCAAAATTCGAGCGCATCCTGTTCGATGTAAACCGTCGGATCTAAGCCCTGCTCTTCTCTCAGTTCGTGGTGAAAGACATCGTAGAGTTTGACTCGCGGGCCTGTTTCTCTTGGCAGTTCGACGACAAGCGTGTCGGCATACGGCCCGCCGTTTTCCCGGATGCGGTAAGCCTCATCGTAAATATGAGTCACCCAGACAACCGCCGCTCCCAAATCGTACAAGCGGTTGACGAACTCCAAAGCCTCTTGAGCGTCATAAAAACGGTTGCCGGCAAATGGGCTTGGGTTGGCATTGCTTTTCAACCACTCGCGCGCCTCGACCAAAGTGGATTTCGGCGAGTCGCCGTTGTCCTCATCTTCCTTTGCCCGCCTTTCTGCTGACCACTTTTTCTCTTCTTCCTCCCAGCGCGCCTCGTGACCCTCAGGATCGTATTCGTCGAGCAGGGTGTGATCAGGGGCCAGGCCGAAGTGCCACTCGCCGCCGATGCCGTTGAGAGCATCTTCTTTCATCATCTGGCAGATTGAGCAGTCGTCGTCAAACACATCGTCGAGATGATCGTGCGGGACCACGTTGGGCTTGTCGAGTTCTTCGTTGCGGATGATCTGGCGTGGAGTGAGGCCGGAGAGTTCCTTTTGAGGGGTGAAGAACCAGGCCTTGATCAGCGCGTCAATCCGGAACTGTTCTTCGGCAATCGCTGTTTCGTTGAACTGCGCCGCCTGCTCGGCCCATTGATCGCGCAAGTATTTGGCGAGATCGCCATAGAGTGTGGCTTCGGCAATGTTGGACATCTTGGCATCCTCTTCTTTATAAGTGAGACCCTTCGGTTTTTTTTGCGATGCATCCCGGAGCGAAGTGGGCAAAGCCCGAAGAGCTTATGACGGCTTGATTCGTCTCAGCAGGTTTTCCAGCCGTGGCAGATCGCGGCTCAACAGTCGGGCCAGTTCTTTGCCAGCTTCACGCAAGAAGCGAGGTCGCTCTTCGGGCGGGCGGCACTCGGCGGCGCGGAGGAGCGCGGCGGCGATCAGTTCGTCGGCGGGAGCGTCGGGGGCGTTGATGATCAGGCGCACGTAATCAAGCCGTTCGGTGAATAGACATACTTCGGCATCACTGCACGAACTAATTCGGTCGAGGGTGATGGGCGGCTGGGGCGGCAGGGCTTGCACGAAGCGGTCGCCGTTGCGGTAGCCGACGGCCAGCACGCTCACTTCAATCGGCACCTGGCGATTGAGGCGCTGATCCTGAATGTAGGCTTCCGGCAAATCCGGCGTGGCGACCATCTGTCGCACAAAGGGATCGTCTTCAATCGCAATGTTGTAGATTAGCCCGATAGTTTCTGTCTGGCCGCGCTGGGCGGGCGCTTTGACGAACATCCCGAACAGTGGCACTTCCGGCTCTGGGACCGAACAACCGAATACATAGCCGATTGTAGAACTTCGCAGGAGTCGCCCAATTGTCATTTCGTTCATCTTCAACTTGACAAGGTGGCATGGCGACAAAGTGACTTGCTTTGTCGATCACCCTCTCACCCCTTCACCTTGTCACCCCGTCACTATTTTGGATACCGCTTCTTCCCCGTTCCCGTCCACTGTTTGCCCTGCGCCTTTTGCGAAATGCCCGGTGTGAGTCCACGCCGGATGAGTGAGCCGATCACCATTTGCTCAAACTCGCGGCGCTCGTTCACGGTGACGACGGCCAATTCATGCGCCCGCATGAGGACGTAAGGGAAGCCGTCGCTGACGCGGCACTGCTCGACGATGGCCGTGTGAACCAGATCGAGTTTAGTCTTGTCGGTCGCGATCCACTGCGGCACTTCGATTCGCAACAAAGCGTCTTTGCCGGGCCGCCCGGCGTTGAGATAGAAGAAGTATATCGTGTGCCCGCCCGGCTCGTAGTAGAGATCGTTGTCGGGCGAAGCGTTGACGAAGACGGCGCTCCGCTCCCCCGGCCTCAAAAAGCCAAACACCATTGCGTCGGTGACCCCGTGGAACGGGCCGACACCCTTTAGAGTATCCTGCCCGATTTCGCTCAATTCCATCTTCGCCAGGTTCAAGAGGCGGACAACGTTGGCGGCCCGGGGCCGATCCACTACACCTGCCGGGGCCGCACCAGACTTGCGCAGTGTGCCCAGATGCTCCAGATACTCTTTGATGATCTCGTCACTGAACTTGCTGTTCTGTTCGCGCAAAGTGATGTACATGAGCAGGCCGTTGTCCAACAGCGTCACCGTCGGGACGATTTGGGCTTCGGCCTCAGCCAGTCGCGCCAACTCGCCCAGTTCGCGCACGTCGCGCATGGCGTTCACCATTTCGCCGTTGATGGGACTGCTCTCTTCGGCGTAGTACAGCTCGTCGTCTTCGTAGAACACTTGCGGCGTTGACGAGGTGCCAGGGGCTTCGTCCAACCCGTGGCGGAAGATGATGCTTCCGATGTTGATTAGAAAGTAGAGGGCGATGCCGTGCCGGTCGGGGTAAATTTGGGAGCCGTCGGCGGCGATAATGTTGGCGCGGGTTGGGTGGGGCGGGGCCGGGAAGACAGCATCCACCGGCTCGTCAGTGGGGATGGCGCCGGCCCAACGATACTTGCGCGCCGTCGCAATCTTCTTTTGCAGTTCAGCGTCGTCGGCGCGAATCGTTTTGAGCATGGCCTCGGCGGCAGGCAAACGCTCGTTTAGGTCGGCCAGCCGCCTGGCCGCGCTTGCGCCGAGGGCATCAACGGATGAGGTGAGCTTGTTGAGTTCAAGAGCCATAGCCGGATTGTAGCACGACCGTTCTACTAAAGAAAGTGGGTCAACGGATTGAACGGATTCAGCGGAGGTTTGTTGTAAACTTGCCCCATGCACATCTCCGCCGACCGCTTCGAAAAACTCGCCTTCGCCATCGCCGACGAGGTGCTGGCCGGACTGCCGCCCGACCTGCGCGCCGACGCCGAGCAGGTGATCCTCGACATTGCCGACCGGCCCACGCCAGAGCAACTGGATCGAGGCGGCTATACCGACGGCATTCTGCTAGGACTGTACGAAGGCGTCCCCCTCATCTACCGCCGCCCTAACAGCGTCCTCCTCCAGCCCGACCGCATCACCCTTTTCCGGCTGGCCATCGCGTCCATGTGCCGCACCGAAGTCGAGCTCAAGGCCCAGATTCGCAAGACCCTCGTCCACGAACTGGGGCACTACTTCGGGTTTTCGGAAGACGAGTTGGAGGCGCGAGGCTGGGCGTAGATGGTCGAGTGGGTCGCCTGGTCAAGTAGTCGCATCGTCACCCGGCTGTCCGTCACTCGTCACAACTCCCCCCTCACTCTCCTCTGTCACTTTGCCTCATTGCCACGATCCAAGCGTGGTGTTATCATGCAACTAACATGAACTCAACCCGTTGGTTTAGCTACTACTACTTTTTTGGCGACAGATTCCCTGCCGCTGTTTCCGCTTGAAGTAGAAGTAGCAAGACACGAATACGAAAGCGCGGAGCCAAGCGGCCCCGCGCTTTTTTATTTCTCACTCAGACCCTTAGGGTTTTTAAAACCCTAAGGGTCTCGGATAAAGGAGAGAGTATGCCAGTCCGAGGAATACGCGGCGCAACTGTCGCCGCCGAAAACACGAAAGAGGTCATCCTCAGCGCCACCCACGAATTACTGTTGGCCCTCATCGCCGCCAACGACATTCAGCCCGAAGATGTCGCCTCGGCCTGGTTCACCACCTCGCCCGGCCTCAACGCCGAATACCCGGCCCTGGCCGCCCGCGCCCTTGGCTGGCACGACGTAGCCCTGCTCTGCGGCCACGAGATGGACGTGCCACACGGACTCAAAAAGTGCATCCGCATCCTGATCCATCTCAATACCAACAAACCCGCGTGCGCCATCAAACACATTTATCTCGGCCAGGCCGCCAGCCTGCGCCCCGACCGGCCTCTGCCGGTAGAGGCAACAAAATAAGCGAGACTGTAGATTAGAGATTAGAGATTGCCCGAAGAGTCCAATCTCTAATCTCCAATCTCTAATCTCTAACTACCATGATCATTGTCATGAAACCCAACTCAACCTCAAAACAAATTGCCGCCGTCGTCTCCCGCGTGGAGGCCGTGGGCTACACCGCCAAGCTGATCAAAGGCGAAGAGACGACCATCATCGGCGTTGTCGGCGACGACCGCCCGATTGACCGGACCCAATTTGAACTCCTCGACGGCGTGGAGAAGACGATGCCCGTCCTCAAGCCGTTCAAGCTCGCTTCGCGCGACATGCACCCCGCCGACACGCTGATTCCCCTCAACGGCCACAGAGTCGGCGCCCCGAAGATCGTGATCATCGCCGGGCCGTGCTCGGTAGAGAGCCGGAGTCAGATCATGGAAGCCGCCATCGCCGTCAAAGAGGCCGGGGCCACCGCCTTGCGCGGGGGCGCCTTCAAGCCGCGCACCTCCCCTTACAGCTTCCAGGGCATGGGCGAAGAAGGGTTGGAGTTGTTGGCCGAAGCCAGCGAGGCCACCGGCCTGCCGGTCGTCACCGAGGCCATGTCCCCTGAGCAAGTACCGCTCGTGGCGAGATATGCCGATGTGATCCAAATCGGCGCGCGCAACATGCAGAACTACGCCCTGCTCAACGCCGCCGGGGAGAGCAACGCCAAAGTTCTGCTCAAACGCGGTATGATGTCTACGATTGAAGAACTGCTCATGTCGGCTGAATACATTCTGGCAAAAGGCAACACCCAGGTCATGCTCTGCGAACGCGGCATCCGTACCTTTGAGAAGTACACCCGCAACACCACCGACATCAACGCCGTGCCGGTGCTCAAGCAACTCACCCACTTGCCGGTCATTCTCGACCCTAGCCACAGCACCGGCAAGTGGGAATACGTCACCGCCATTGCCCGGGCCGGGGTTGCCGCCGGCGCCGATGGCCTCATCGTCGAAGTCCATCCCGATCCCACCCAGGCCATGTCCGATGGCGCCCAAAGCCTCAAGCCCGAAAAGTTCGCCCAGATGGTGATCGAGTGCCGCAAGATCGCCGAAGCGATGGGGCGCTGTTAGTTGGAAGTTGGAGATTGGAGGTTGGAGGTTACGCGAAGCGTCCAACCTCCAACCTCTAATCTCCAATCTCTATTGGCTATGATCATCGTCATGAAATCCCGCGCCAGCACCCAGCAAGTCTCCGCCGTCGTCAAACGTATCGAGGCCCTGGGCTACCGCGCCCACCTCTCGCAGGGCGAAGAGACGACCATCATCGGCGTCATCGGCGACGACCGCCCGATTGACCGGACTCAGTTTGAGGTGTTGGACGGCGTTGAGAAAACCGTGCCGATCCTCAAACCGTTCAAGCTGGCTTCACGCGATATGCGCCCCGCCGACACGCTCATTCCCCTCAACCGCCTTCAAGTGGGCGGCCCGCAGATTGTGATCATCGCCGGGCCGTGCTCGGTGGAAAGCCGCTCGCAGATTCTTGAAGCGGCCCAGGCGGTGAAAGAGGCCGGGGCCACCGCCTTGCGTGGAGGCGCGTTCAAGCCGCGCACCTCCCCTTACAGCTTCCAGGGCATGGGTGAAGAAGGTCTGCAACTTCTGGCTGAAGCCCGTGAAGCCACCGGCCTGCCTGTCGTCACCGAAGCCATGTCGCCGGAGCAAATCCTGCTGGTCGAGAAATACGGCGACGTGATTCAGATCGGCGCGCGCAACATGCAGAACTATAATCTGCTCAACGCCGCGGGCGAGGCCCGCAAGCCCGTCCTGCTCAAGCGGGGCATGATGTCCACCATCGAAGAACTGCTCATGTCTGCCGAATACATTCTGGCCAAAGGCAACACCCAGGTGATGCTTTGCGAGCGCGGCATCCGCACGTTTGAAAAATACACCCGCAACACCACCGACATCAATGCCGTGCCAGTGCTCAAGCAAATCACTCACCTGCCCGTCATTCTCGATCCAAGTCACGGCACGGGCAAATGGGAATATGTCTCGGCAATTGCCAAGGCGGGCGTCGCCGCCGGGGCCGACGGCCTCATCGTCGAAGTTCACCCCAACCCGGCTGAGGCCATGTCCGACGGCGCGCAAAGCCTCAAGCCCGAAAAGTTCGCGCAGTTGGTCAGAGACATTCGGCGCGTGGCTGAAGCGGTTGACAGAAAGTGAACAGTGACCAGTAACCAGTGATCGGTGGATACTGATTACTGGTCACCGACCACCGATTACTATGGACGAACCGGGATTTACCAGCCTCGCGGATGCGCGAGTGGGGATCGTTGGTCTTGGCTTGATGGGCGGATCGCTCGCCCTGGCGTTGGCCGGCGCGAATGCGTGCCGCGAGATCATTGGCGTGGAGACCGACTCTGCCGCGCGAACCTTTGCTCTCCAACAGGGCTTCATTCACCGCACTGCCGATTTTGACTCCGCCCTCGCTGACTCCGACCTCCTGATCCTCGCCACCCCCGTCCGCGCCATCATCTCGCAACTCAACCATCTCGCAAATTTGTCGTTGGCACAGCCCCCTGTGGGTGACGTTTCACGTTTGACGCTTCTTGACCTCGGCTCCACCAAATCCGCCATCGTCGCCGCGATGAAAGACCTGCCTGAGCATTTCGATCCCATCGGCGGCCACCCCATGTGTGGAAAAGAAGTGAGCGGCATCGCCCAGGCCGACGCCGGCCTCTTTCGCGGGAAAACCTTCGTCCTCACCCCGCTCGAACGCACGTCGCCAAAAGCGCTCGCGCTCGCCCACGAACTCATCAGCGCCATTGGCGCCGTTCCGCTTCTGCTTGACGCCGAGACGCACGACGCTTACGCCGCCGCCATCAGCCATCTGCCATACGCCATCTCCATCGCTCTCATGCAAACCGCGCTGGCAAGCGGCGGCGAAGCCATGTGGCAGATGGCCGCTTCCGGCTTTCGCGACACCACCCGCCTGGCCGCCAGCGACCTGACGATGATGACCGACATCCTGCTCACCAACCGCGCCGCCGTCCTCGGCGCGCTCGCCCGCTTCCGCGCCGAACTCGAGGCCCTCACTGCCGCCATCTCTTCCGGCGACCCCGCTACGCTTCGCGCCGCCCTCGAATCCGCTCAAAGCAAGAGGAGCGAAATGTTCAAATGACATCCCCACGCTCCCACACCCCCGCACTCCCCATCACCCCCCTCCATCACCCTCTCCGCGCCACCGTTCGCGTGCCCGGCTCCAAGAGCCTCACCAACCGCGCCCTGGCCGTCGCCGCCCTGGCCGACGGCCCGACGACGCTCACCAACGCCCTCTTCTCCGACGATTCGGGTTACTTCGCCGATTGTCTACAATCCCTTGGTTTCAATCTTGAAGTCGCCGACTTCCAATCGCTGGTCGTCGTTCACGGCCTCGACGGACGCATCCCAACCAACCAGGCTGAATTGTTTGTTGGCAACGCCGGAACCGCCGCTCGTTTCCTCACCGCCTTCGCCACGCTGGGTCATGGCGAATTTGTGATTGACGGCAATGAGCGCATGCGCCAGCGGCCTATTGGCGATTTAGTTGAAGCACTGAACCAGTTGGGTGCGCGCGTCGAGGCCTCACCCCCCGGCTTCGCCACCCCCCTCTCCTGGCCGCGCACTTCGCGGCCAGGAGAGGGGGGCCGGGGGGGTGAGGCCTGCCCGCCAGTCCGGGTTCAGGCTGGCGGCCTCCCTGGCGGCGCGGCGCGGGTGGCGGGCGACACGAGCAGTCAATTTCTTTCCGCCCTGCTCATGATCGCGCCCTATGCCCAATCGCCGGTCGAGCTAATCGTCACTGGCGAACTCAACTCCAAGCCTTACGTGGACATGACGGTTGCATTGATGGCCGACTTTGGCGTGACCATTGAGCGCGAAGGCTACGAGCGATTTCGCGTTACACCACAACGCTATCGCGCCTTGAAGGAGTACGCGATTGAAAACGACGCCTCCGCCGCCTCGTACTTTTTCGCCGCGCCCGCCATCTGCGGCGGCAGTGTCCGCGTGCAGAACATTTCCCGTCGCTCAAGGCAGGGCGACATTGCGTTTCTCGACGTGCTGACTCAGATGGGATGTGCCGTCACCGAAGGCGACGATTGGATCGAGGTCGCAGGGGCGATTCAGGCCAAAGGCCCCCATAGTGGTGAGTCGCCCTTGCGCGGCGTGGACGCCGACATGCGGGACATCCCCGACACGGCGCAGACGCTGGCCGCCATCGCCCCCTTCGCCGACTCGCCGACCACCATTCGCGGCATCGCCTCGGCTCGCGTCAAGGAGACCGACCGCGTAGCCGCCACCTGCAACGAACTGCGCCGCCTCGGCGTGACCGTCGAAGAATACGCCGATGGCCTCAAGATTTACCCCTGCTCCAACCTTCAACCGGCGAACATTCAAACCTACGACGACCACCGCATGGCCATGGCCTTTGCATTGATTGGCTTGAGGGCAGAAGGGGTGGTGATTGAAAATCCGGGTTGTGTGTCGAAGACGTTTCCGAATTATTTTGAGGTATTGGAGTCCTTGAAGTAGAAATAACAACTGGCACTGTGTTAGACTCCGTGTATGACCTCAACGCCCAACAAGAAAGGCCGCGCCATCACACGTTTTATTTTGATGGGAATTCTGCTCGTAACAGGGCTGGCAGTGTTTTGGCTTTATGCCTCAGTTCGTGAATGGTTGTTTGGCGAACGTTTCTTCCCATGGAGCGCATACGCGTTGTGCGGGAATAGCAAACCAGACTCATTACCCGCTACTGTCCGGATCGGTCTCTACGAGGAGTTTCCTGTGCCTTGGCGGCTTGATAAGCTGGCTCAAGTGGATTTCCCAGTCACACTTGCGCTCGCCGCACCTTCTCGCGCCGAATTTGACGAACTGCGCGATGAAGTTCAACAAACATATCTGCAAGTACGGGATGTTTTCTATTGGCCTTTATTGTCCAAAGAAGAAGGCTACTATCCTGGCCCATTTTCGGATGCAAATGCTGTTGAGCGAGTTACTGTTGGCACGGATGATTTACCAATGCTCTGGGATTGGGAATTGCCAATCGGCACGCCGTATGTTTCGTTCCAGAATTGGTGGCGTGTCCGCACCCTTACTGATCAATGGTTGAATGACCGAACTGAGCCAACTCATATCTGGCGTTCTCACACTTCAATGGGGTTTGATCCGCTTTTCCTTCGGCTGGTTGGGATGCACTACGACCCACTCGATTATCCTAATGTTTACTTCCACCTCAATCTATACACGACAGGTGAAGGTTCGCCACAAGATGAGACATACCGCATTTTGCGATGCGGAGTTGAGAAATATGGCAAACGTTTCATCCCTGACTTTGGCTCACTCAATGATGGTGAAGGCCCAGCCGAAATCTTTGTGCCCGTCGAAACACTACACCGCGATCTGCAACTTGCCCGTGAAGCTGGCGTGAGTGAAATTTGGTTGTTTGGGGTCAATGGATTGAATGCGGATTACTTAGCGGCGTTGCGTGAGACAGTGCCATTGGAGACTCTTCCAAAATAGCAATTTGGGATTTTGGATTTTGGGATTTGGAACTTTTATGCGTCTCGCCCTCCTGGGCCACCCCCTCTCTCACTCCCTGTCGCCCGCCATGCACAACGCGGCGCTGGTGCAGGTGGGCTTGCACGATTGGCGCTACGAGGCCATGCCGGTTGAACCGGCGCGGCTGGCTGAGGCCATCGCGCTGCTTCGCGGCGATGAGTACGCAGGCGCAAACGTCACCGTGCCGCACAAAGAGGCCGTCATCCCCTTCCTCGACGGCCTCACTCCGGTGGCCGAGGCCATTGGGGCGGTGAACACCATTGTCAAAAGGGCGAGGGTGATTCATGAATCGCCCCTACATGAATCGCCCATCCTCATCGGCCACAACACCGACGCCGCCGGTCTCCTGGCCGACCTTTATGCTTATGACGCGCTAGCGCGCATCTCCAATCGCCCGGTGCTTATCCTCGGCGCGGGCGGCGCGGCCCGGGCGGCAGTGGCGGCGGTGGCTCCCCTCGGCTGTGAAGTCCGCCTGGCCGCCCGTCGCCGCGAACAGGCCCAAACGATAACTTCCAACTTCCAAATCCCAAGCCCCAAAGTGTTTGATCTCACCATCAACGACCTTCGGCGAGCCAGCGAAGATGTTGTCCTCATCCTCAATTGCACGCCCGTTGGAATGTCGCCAAACGTGAACGCCTCGCCCTGGTTCGAAAGCGTGCCATTCCCGCCCGGCGCGTTCGTGTATGATCTCGTCTACAACCCGGCCGACACCCTGCTCACCCGCCAGGCGCGCGCCGCCGGCCTGCGCGCCGCCACCGGCCTCGGCATGCTTGTCGAGCAGGGCGCGCTGGCCTTCGAGTTGTGGACGGGCAAAACCGCGCCGCGACAGTTGATGCGGCAAGCCGCGGAAAACAAACTCCATGAAACGTGAAACGACAAACGTCAAATATCAGCTTTTGTCGTTTGTCGTTTGACGTTTCACACGCTGGTGAAACATGCCCCTCCGTTTCCTCACCTCCGGCGAATCTCACGGCCCGACTCTCACTGCCATCCTCGAAGGAATGCCAGCCGGACTCGCGCTTTCGGCGGATGACCTCAACCCCGACCTGGCTCGGCGGCAGGGCCTCAGCGCGTCGGGCAAGCCATATCCTGGAGCCAGCCCGCGCATGAAACTTGAGCGCGACACGGCGACGATCCTCAGCGGCGTGATGGGGGGCGTGACGATTGGTTCACCCATTGCCGTGCAGATTCAGAATCTTGATCACGCCAAATGGAAGGGCAAGGCGGTTGAACCGATGACCATCCCGCGCCCCGGCCACGCCGACCTGACCGGCGCAGTCAAGTACGGCTACGACGATCTGCGAATGAGTCTCGAACGCGCCTCGGCCCGCGAGACGACGGCGCGAGTGGCAGTGGGGGCAATGTGCCGAAAACTGTTGTTAGAGTTTGGCGTGAGGGTGGGGAGTTACGTGGTTGAGATTGGCGGCGTGGCGGCGAATGTCACCGACATGCCGCTCGAATACAGAATCGAGCGGGCGCTTGAGTCCGAGATGGCCTGCCCAGATGAAGCCGCCACTGCCGCGATGCGCCAGCGTGTGCAAGACATCATACAAGCCAAAGACACGCTGGGCGGCGTGTTTGAAGTCGCCGCCCTCGGCGTGCCGCCCGGCCTCGGCAGTCACGTCCACTGGGACCGCCGACTCAGTGGCCGCCTCGCCCAGGCCATGCTCAGCATCCACGCCATGAAGGGCGTTGAAATCGGCGAAGCGTTTGCGAATGCGCGCAAACCCGGAACGCAAGTGCATGACGAGATCATCAAACGACAGGCACAGCCCGCGAAAAGCACGCGAACGACAAACGACACTGCCCTGGCCCGACGGACGAATCGCGCTGGCGGCCTCGAAGGCGGAATCACGACCGGCGAACCGATCATCCTGCGCGTGGCGATGAAACCGATCTCAACTACCCTCAATCCGTTGATGTCGGTTGACCTTGCCTCCGGCGCCGAAACCGCCACTGAATACGAACGCAGTGACTTTTGTGCTGTGCCCCGGGCCGGCGTCATCGGGGAAGCAATGGTCTGCTTCGTGCTGGCCGACGCCCTGTTCGAAAAGCTCGGCGGCGACTCGCTGGCCGAAATGAAGCCGCGCTTTGAAGCCTTGCGCCAAATGCGGCTCGAAGATTTACCCATGCTCGACCAGCCGACTATCTTCTGGCCGTAACATGAACATCATTCTATACGGCCCGCCCGGCGCGGGCAAAAGCACGGTGGGCAAAGAATTGGCGGCGCGGCTGGGGCGCGAGTTCGCCGACAGCGACCCGCTCATTGAACGACATGCCGGGCGAAGCATCCCCAAAATTTTTTCGCACCTGGGCGAAGCCGAGTTTCGCCGCATCGAATCTGACGTGTGCGCCGAACTGGCCGGACGGACGAACACGGTCATCGCCGTCGGCGGCGGGGCCATGCTCAACCCCGGCAACCGCGCCGCCCTCGAACGCAGTGGCCTGATCATCTGCCTGCGCGCTGAAGTGGACGAACTGCTGGCGCGCACCTCGGGCGCTGCCCGGCCACTGCTGGCCGGCGACAACGCCTCCGAACAACTCGCTGCCTTGCTCAAAGCGCGGCGTCGCCTTTACGATTCTTTCCCGACGCAAATTGACACCACTGGAAAAAGTGTTGCCCAGGTTGTTGACGCGATTGTGTCCCTGCTCGCGCCACACTCACTCCCGGTCAATGCCCCCGGCCTCAAACACCAAATCCTGCTCGGCCACGGCCTGCTCGATTCGCTCCCTGCTATCCTTAACGAACACGGCCTGACCGGCCCAACCCTCCTCGTCACCGACGAAAACGTCGCCGCCCAACTCCCAACAACCACGCGAAGCGGCCAATTACCAATAACTATCCTGCCCGCAGGCGAACAACACAAAACCCTCGACACCATTCGCCAGCTCTACGATGCCTTTCTCGAACACGGCCTCGACCGGAGCGGCCTCGTCGTCGCCGTCGGCGGCGGGGTGATTGGCGACATGGCCGGGTTTGCGGCGGCCACGTTCATGCGCGGCATCCGCTGGGTGAGCGCGCCGACGACTCTGCTGGCGATGGTGGACGCCAGCCTCGGCGGCAAAACCGGAGTTGATTTGCCGCAGGGCAAGAATCTGGTCGGCGCATTTCATCCGCCCTCACTCGTCATCTCCGATCCGTTCGCCCTCAACACCTTGCCGGAAGCCGAGCGCATCTCCGGCATGGCCGAAGTGATCAAGCATGGCCTCCTCGGCGACGCGGCGCTGTTCGAGTCGTTGGAAGCCTCGACGACATTTGGCAGTCGGGATCAACTTCGACGGGCGATTGAAGTCAAGATTCGAGTCGTGGAGGCCGACCCGTTTGAGAAGGGTGTGCGGGCAAAACTGAATCTGGGCCACACCATCGGCCACGGAGTGGAATCGGCGTCGGGCTACCGCTTGAGGCACGGCGAAGCGGTTGCCATCGGGCTGGCGGCTGAAACGCGGGTCGCGGAGCGAATGGGGTTGGCCGAGCGCGGGCTGACGGATCGGGTCTCGACGTTGCTCAAACGCACGGGCCTGCCGACTCGTTGCCCCGGGCTTGATCCTGTTGACCTCCGAACGGCAATGAGCAGTGACAAAAAGAAGGCGGGCGGCCAGCTCAAGTTTGCTTTGCCAAAGCGGGTGGGTGAAGCCGTGTGGGGGGTTGAGGTAGACGAAGCTCTTCTGATGGAAACGTTGGAGATTATGGCTGATGCCCGCTAAAGCGCGGCGCGTTGACGGCGGCAGGGATATAATTCGCCGCCACGGAGCATTTCGTGAACTGCTATACTCAAGACAAGAAAGGAAAACATTCCCATGTCCGAAGCCAACAAAGCCATCGTCCGCCGCTACCGCGAAATTTACAACACCAACCAACTGGACAAGCTGGGCGAGGTGCTGGCCGCCGACTTCGCCCCGCACAATCTTCTGCCCGGCCTGCCACCCGGCCTCGACGGCATCAAGATGGTGCATCAAGGCACGCTGGCCGCCTTCCCCGATTTGCACATCACTACTGAAGACCTGATCGCCGAGGGCGATAGGGTGGTGGAGCGCTGGTCGCAGACCCAGACCCACTCGGGCGCGCCCTTCATGAACATCCCGCCGAGCGGCAAGAAAGTGCGCATCACCGGCATCAGCATCTACCGCATCAAGGATGGCAAGATTGCCGAGCACTGGGCGGAGATGGATTTCATGGGCGTCCTGCAACAACTCGGCGCGATGCCTGGGCCGGGGCAAGAGGGGTTGTAATTCGGGCGGCGGTCTCACCTTCGCCGTTCTTCGACGTAATTCAAAAGGGCGGGAGCAATCCTCGCCCTTTTGGCTTTTAAATTGAGCAATGTCTTAACTCTCTATAACGATCATCACTGCCCGTCGCCGACAAAAGGTGTCAGAATGCTCCGAAAGAGACCGCGCGTCCTTCGACTGGCAGGCCACACCTGTCAGGTGTGGCCCGTGAAGGATGCCGATCTCGAAAGGAGCATTCCATGAGCCTGAGCACGCTTGCCAAATCTATCGCCGAGTCACCCACGCTGAAACTCAACGAAGAAGCGCAGAAGTTGAGGGAGCGGGGTGAGGCCGTCATCAACATGGGTGTCGGCGAACCCAAGAATAAGGCCCCCCTCAACGCCATCCTGAGTTCGGCGGCCAAACTGACCACCGGCGACATCAAGTATTCGCCGACCGATGGCATCCCCTCGCTGAAAAAAGCCATCCTCCGCTACACCGAAGAAAACTACGACAAGATCGTGAGGCCGGAGAACGTCATCGTCTCCTCAGGCGCGAAGCAGTCGCTCTTCAACCTGCTGTACACGATTCTGAATCCGCAGGACGAGGTGATCCTGCTTGCGCCGTACTGGGTGAGCTACCCGGAGATGATCAAGATGTGCTGGGGCGTGCCGGTGGTGGTGACGCCGGAAGATGGCCGCTTCGAGCCGACGCTGGCCGAGGTTGAAGAGCGGGTGAGTTCAAGCACCAAAGCCATCATCCTCAACAGCCCCAACAATCCGAGTGGCTGGCTGTATTCGGAAGAGTTGGTGGCCTCGCTGGTGGACTTCTGCGAGCGGCGCGACATTTACCTGATCATGGACGACATCTATCACAAGCTCGTCTTTGATGGCCGGGTCGTACCGGCGGCCTACAAGTTCACGACCAAAGACCTCGAGTCGTCGAAGATCGTCGTCGTCAACGGCATCTCGAAGCTGTACGGCATGACGGGCTTCCGCATCGGCTGGTGCGTTGCCCCGAAGCCGATTGTGGAAGTGATGACCAACGTCCAGGTGCAAACCACGTCTTGCACCTCGGTGGTTTTGCAAGCGGCGGCGGAGGGCGCGCTGAACGGCCTGCAGGGGTTGGTCGAGAGTCTGCGGATGACGATGGAGAACAACCGGAGCGTGATCGTGCAGGAGTTGAAGTCGTTCACCGGGGTGAAGATCGTTGAGCCGCGCGGGACGTTCTACGCCTTCCCCGACTTCCGGGCTTACAACAAAAGCTCGGTGGAACTGGCGAGCTTTTTGCTGAAGAAGGCCAAGGTGGTGGTGGTGCCGGGCAAGGAGTTCGGCCTGGAAGGCCACATCCGGCTGAGCTTCGCGGTGACGGTCAAAGACATCACCGAAAGCATCGCTCGCCTCAAATGGGCGCTCGACCCCAACTCGCCGAACGAAATCTACATCGGCGACCGGAAGCTGGTGAGAGACTGGATGTAGGGCGAGATGCCATCTCGCCCCACAGGAGTGGACATCATGAATAACCTGCTCAACATCAAAACGCCCGCCGAAGATCAGGCCGCCGCGCTCAAGAGCGATTACGGGCTGGAGAATCTTGGGCTGACGAATCTCCGCAAAGTGTATTGGAATTTGCCCACTGAGGCGCTGTACGAGGAAATCGTCTTCCGGGGCGAGGCGCGCATTTCGCGCCAGGGGCCAATCATCGCCAACACTGGCAAGCACACCGGCCGCGCGGCCAGCGACAAGTTCGTCGTCAAGGAGCCGACGACCGAAGAGCACGTGTGGTGGGGCCAATACAACCGCCCCTTCAACCCGGACAAGTTCGACGATCTGTTCAATCGCGTGCAGGGTTTCCTGCAAGGCCGCGATCTCTTCGTGCAGGATTGCTACGCCGGGGCCGACCCAAACCACCGGATGCCGATTCGCATCGTCACCGAACTGGCCTGGCACTCGTTCTTCGCCCGCAACATGTTCCTCCTGCCAAAGACCAACGAAGAATACCGCCGCCACGTGCCGGACTTCACCGTGCTGTGCGCGCCCTCGTTCCAGGGTCTGCCGCAAATTGACGGCACGGCCTCGAACACCTTCATCGTCCTCAACTTCGCCCAGCGGCTGGCCGTCATCGGCAACACCGCTTACGCGGGCGAGATCAAGAAGTCCATCTTCACCGTGCTCAACTACCTCCTGCCGCTCGACGGGGTGATGCCGATGCACTGCTCGGCCAACGTGGGCCAGGGCAGGGACACCGCCATCTTCTTCGGCCTCAGCGGCACGGGCAAGACGACGCTCAGCGCCGATCCTCAACGCGGCCTGATCGGCGACGACGAGCACGGCTGGAGCGACGATGGCGTGTTCAACTTTGAGGGCGGCTGTTACGCCAAAGTGATCAACCTCTCGCCGAAAGCCGAGCCGCAAATCTTCGCCTGCACCCGCAAGTTCGGCACGATTCTCGAAAACGTCGTCTACGATCCGGTGACCCGGCTGATCGATCTCAACGACGAGTCGCTCACCGAGAACACCCGCGCTTCGTATCCGCTCGACTACATTGACAATGCCATCCCGGAAAAAATGGCTGGCCACCCGAAGAACATCGTTCTGCTCACCTGTGACGCTTCCGGGGTTCTGCCGCCGATTGCTAAACTGACTCCCGATCAGGCCCTCTACCAGTTCATCTCCGGCTACACCTCGAAGCTGGCCGGGACGGAAGCCGGGCTGGGCAAAGACCCGGAGATCACCTTCAGCGCCTGCTTCGGCGCGCCGTTCATGGTGCATCACCCATACTTCTACGCCGACCTGCTCAAGCGCAAGATCGAGCGCTACGGCGCGCACTGCTGGCTGGTGAACACCGGCTGGGTGGGCGGCGCGTACGGCGTGGGCAAGCGCATCAGCATCGCCTACACCCGCGCCCTGCTCAACGCGGCCCTGAGCGGCGATTTGCTCAACGTCGAGTACACCACCGATCCCATCTTCGGCTTTCAGGTTCCCAAGACGTGCGAGGGCGTGCCGCCGAGCGTGCTCGACCCGTCAAGCTCGTGGCCGAGCAAGGACGAGTACACGGCCCGGTACCGGCAGTTGGCCTACCGCTTTGTGGAGAACTTCAAGAAGTTTGAGAGCCAGACGCCTGAGGAGGTCAGGCGGGCCGGGCCTCGAGTCTGACCGTAGCGAAGATGAACGCGTGAGAAGACAGGCCGCTGGCTGAGACCGGCGGCCTTTTTGTTTGGCGTGTTTGTGGTTGCGCGTTGGTGAATGCGGCTTATACTTGATGGATGACGATTGCGGCCAAGTGTTTGCCGTAATTTTGTCTCCACAGGCCCAAAAGACGGCAAGTTGCGGCATTTTGGGCCTGTGGGGGTGATTTTGCCGCGAGAGATGGCAGTCTACTAACATGTTAGCCAGCTCAAGGTAAAGCGATCGCGCATTCAAAGCATGGAAGTGGAGAAATGGACAGGTTGCAGTCCCTGTTTGACGAGCAGGTAAAAAAGATGGCTTCGCTAGATGAAGTCATCTATCGGCTCATCTCGCAGAAATTGGCAGAACATCATGTGCGATTAAGTCCTAAACAAATCAACAAGCTCAAGGACGAACTCAGAAAGCTATCGGACGCAGACGAGTTTACATTTGACGTTGACTTTTCATCCAGCCAATTGGCAAAACTAGAATCCCTCAAGGATGTTTCAAACGGTCGAATTATTGTTGGCTTCTCTGACGACGACGTAGAACAAGCCGTTGCCAAATTCGAGCGCGGCATTCAAAGCATAATCCCAAAAATCACCGACGATTTTTCGCGTATCCTGCTTAAAGAGTGGCGAGCAAGCGCAAATTCCGTGGTTGTAGGGAACAGAAACGATCTGTTGCGGTTTACCCAAACAGTTGAAAAGCACTGGGGAAAAGCACTGGACTCACTAGATGCATTAGTTGATCTGTGCAGCGATTTGGGCTCCCAGTTTAACGAACACAATGAACCCGAAGCACGTGCCGCCAACGACCCTGTATTTTCTGTGTTGACGTACCTCCATGTGCGCGCTTGTCAGGTTGGCCGCGAAATTGTTGTTCTGCTGCGTCACGGCTTCGCAGATGGAGCTATGGCGCGGTGGCGTACTTTGCACGAAATAACAGTGACCGCAATCTTCATTGCGCAGGCCGAAACTGATGCTGCCGAAAGATATATAGCGCATGTGTCGATAACTGATTACAAGGAAGCGCTACAATATCAGCAACACGCAGCCTCACTTGGGTTCCGTAAGTTATCAACGAAACAAATCCAAAAGCTCAAAGCGGAAAAGGATAGATTGTGCGCAATCTATGGAAGTAATTTTGCGGAAGATTACGGGTGGGCAGCAAAGGCGCTCAGCAGGCCCACGCCAAACTTTGCAGACATTGAAAAGCAGGTCAAGCTTGAACACATGCGCCCTGTATACAAGTTGGCGAACCAAAATGTCCATGCAGGTGCTAAAGGAGCAGTTTATCGTCTAGGCATGCCCACCGCAGATAGTAGTGTGCTAGTGGCAGGCAGTAGTATTTTTGGTTTACAAGAACCGGGCCGCAATACAGCGATCTCCATCAGCCAGATTACGACTCACTTCTTGTCGCACGAGCCAAATTTGGATCGCCTATCAGTGGTGAACGCCCTCCGCGAAATGATGAACAGCACTGTGGGCGCTTTTGATAAATCTGGTTCCAGGCTATGATCAAGACGCTGGCTAACGATGACTTGCATTCTCATAACCAGAGAGCCTTTAGCTCAAAATGCCGCCCAACACGGCTTCCTAAGAAACCCCTTGAGTGTGTTTTCGCGGGGAAATCGAGCGATGGGTTACGACACAGTCGCCATCATATTAACCAACAGGAACCCGACTCTCATCAGGCTCGATCAATCACTTCAAAATGGGGAGTGCCTCCCAACCCATTCCCATACAGTAGACGTAGCGTCCTAATCGGGGTCGAGACACTTACGAAGCACATGCTCGCCACCAGTGTTGAAATCACGCGGGAACGGGGACCAGAACCTGCCCTGAACTACATCTTGAGCGAAGTCGAAGGAGAAGCCGAAGGATTGCAGCTCGGGCTTGAGCACCAGCACCAGTCGGTGTTCCGGTCTTGCTTTTGGAATGTGTTAGGGCAATAATATGCCAAATGGGATGGTGCGTGGCAAGCAGCGTGCTGGTTTCTCTGGTGAAGGAATGCCGCAAGGCGGCATGGCCGATTGCAGGCGACGGGGGCTACAGCCCCACGCCTGATGCCAGCCGTTAGGCCGCTGTGCAGGAATGAGCGGGCGCAGCTGTCGTTACTAGATTCTCTGAGATCAGCGAAATGCAACTCTCCTTATTGTCTGTAAGGGAATTGATAGTCATAATAGCTGGTTACTTGCTTGGCTGTTTCTCCACAGGCTATTATTTGGTTCGACTTCGCACCGGCCAAGATATACGACAAATTGGGAGTGGTAGCGCTGGCGGGACGAATGTCGGTCGCCTGTTGGGTACGACAGGGTTCGCACTGACAATGTTGGGAGATCTTCTAAAAGGCACCGCTGCGATTGGGATTGCTTTCTATTTTGGACTCAGGCCACGGGCTATTCCGCTTGTGGTGCTTGCCGTCGTTGCGGGGCACATCTTGCCGATCCAGTTAGGCTTCCGTGGGGGCAAAGGATTGGCCACAGCGTTGGGTGCTATGCTCGTATTTGACTACCGATTAGCCACCGTCCTCGTCGCCCTCACTGGCCTGGTAGGGGTCTTGTCCAGACAATTTACCATCAGTTTGATGGTCGTCATCGCCGCCGCTCCGGTATTTGCGGCCAACATGGGGCACACGCCGACTGAGGCGTTGGGCTTGGCCATGGTCGCGCTGCTAATTGTGATCGCTCACAGAACAAACATCCTTACGGCACTCAAGGGGACACGAAGCCAGCCTCATAAATCGAAGTAGGACTCTTGCCTGAAAGGGAGGCGAGTAAAGATGTCAACGCAACCTCTCACTTTCAAAACTGCTTCTGAGGCGTGGGAGTTCGAGCAGATCCACAAGCTCAACTATGAGACATTTGTAGAGGAAATCCCACAGCACCAGCCCAATCCCGATCAAACTCTCGTGGACAAGTTCCACATTGAGAACACTTACCTGATCTGTTTACACGGTGATCACCTAGTGGGTATGGTTGCCGTTCGGGATAAGCGCCCATTTTCGCTGGACAGCAAACTCGACAATCTCGACGCCTTCTTGCCCCCACATCGTTCGGTATGCGAGCTTCGGCTCTTGGCCGTTGAAAAAGATCATCGTAGCCCTCGGGTGTTCCAGGGCATTATGGTGATGCTAGCGCAATACGGAGAAGGTCGTGGCTACGATCTTGCCATCATGTCGGGGACGGTTACGCAGCTTAAGCTCTACAAACAGTTGGGATTCGTTCCATTCGGGCCGCTCGTCGGTGCCTTGAGAGCGCAGTTTCAACCCATGTACTTGACACTTAAGGCGTACAACGAGCTGAAGGAAAAGTCCAAGGCATTTCCGCACAGCAGTGCATCAGCCTCCACGAGAATTAATCTGCTCCCCGGCCCGGTCGCAATTAGTGATCCGGTGCGGAAAACCTATAGTGAAGTTCCCGTCTCACATCGATCTCAGGCCTTTATGGAAATATTCGCGCACACCAAACACCTGCTGTGTCAAGTCGTCGGCTCTCAGTCCGTCGAAATCTTTACGGGGTCTGGCACACTTGCAAACGACGTGATCGCCGGGCAACTGTCATTATTTCGAAAGCCGGGATTAGTGCTCACCAACGGTGAATTTGGTAACCGCCTGATAGACCATGCAACCCGCTGGCGGCTGTCGTTCCGAATCATACGTGCGGATTGGGGCTACCCGTTCAATCCTGACGATATTGAGCGCATGCTGGAAGAGAATCCTGATATCCGCTGGCTCTGGGCCGTCCATTGTGAAACTTCGAGTGGTATTCTCAACGACCTGGCCCTGCTCCAAGAGCTTTCCACCAAAAGAGGCGTTGACCTTTGCCTCGACTGCACCAGCTCAATTGGCACCGTGCCCGTCAATCTGAAGGGAGCCTATCTCGCCTCCAGCGTGAGCGGCAAAGGCCTGGGCGCGTTTCCAGGGTTGTCTATGGTTTTCTATAATCATGAAGCCTCTCCAGCACCACAGGAATTGCCCCGGTATCTCGATTTAGGGCTTTATGCTTCATACGAAGGAGTGCCATTTACAATTTCATCAAATCTAGTGTATGCCTTGCATACAGCCCTTACACGCTTTGAATCAAGGCGCTTCGATGAGATTGCTGCCCTTTCATCCTGGCTGAGATCAAGGTTAATCGAATCGGGGCTGCGGCTCGTTGGCCCGGAGGGGCACAACACTTCCCCCGCCGTCATCACAATCGCCCTTTCGGAGGCAGTGAGTTCGGAAAACATAGGCGACCAATTGCTGAAGGCAGGCTACCTCCTCAGCTACAGAAGCGAGTATCTGCACGAACGCAATTGGATACAGATTTGCCTAATGGGAGAATGCGTCCGAGAAACGCTCACGCCCTTGGTGGATTTGCTGGCTCGATATGGCAACTCGCCTGCCTAGAGTAAAGGCAAGTGGCGCGCCTACCGATGACTTGCATTCTCATACCGATGACTTGCATTCTCATAACCAGAGAGCCTTTAGCTCAAAATGCCGCCCAACACGGCATACTGAGAAATCGTCAATCAAATTGACGATAAACGGCGCGGCACACTGGTTTCTCTGGTGAGGGAATTCCGTAAGGCGGCAGGGTAGATTGCAGGCGACCGCTTCGCGCGCCACCGTCTCGGCAATTCGAGGGCCCACTCGCGCTCGCGGCAACTGACGCCCACCGTTAGCTGGCAAGGCTTGGTCTACGCTCAAGGGCGCCAACACACTGCGTTCTGAAACTGAGGATTAAGATCGAATATGCGACAGACGATTATCCACGTTGCCGTGGTCGTTCGAGAGTACGACGAAGCTATCGAGTACTACTGCCAGAAGCTCCATTTCACGCTGGTCGAAGATTCCTACCAGCCCGAACAGGACAAGCGCTGGGTTGTCGTGGCTCCTCCCGGTTCAAACGGCGCCAACCTGCTATTGGCCCGCGCCTCGACACCCGAGCAAGTCGCGTTCATTGGAAACCAGACGGGAGGGCGGGTCTTCCTCTTCCTCAGCACCGATGACTTCTGGCGCGACTACGATGAGATGCTTTCAGCCGGAATACACTTCGTCAGGGAACCAAAGAACGCCCCCTACGGGACAGTAGCCGTCTTTGAAGATCTGTATGGGAATCTGTGGGATCTCATCCAGCCAAATAACCAGGTGGCTGACTGAGAGTCCTCTTGCCGCTTAACGACTCGCTGGAGCCGGCCCGATCAGCCAGAGGTGCTGCCCTCAACGACAAAAACTCAAACGCCAAATTCGCCGCCAGGATGGCGGTGATGTCACCGCGCTCGTAGGGCGGGCTGAGAGGCCGTTTCGGGGGGTGTTATGATACTTTGTGGCCCCAAAGTATCATAAGGTTTCACCCAATGGAAATGAAGTATCATAAGACCTTATGCAACCGAACGAGTTTTCTGCCATCCCCGGCCCAGATATTAATTGCTTATGGCTCTCATAGCCTATCTCGATGAAACTGGCGATCACGCCATGTGGCCCCTCGACACCACGTTTCCGATCTTTGCTTTGGCTATGTTTGTCTGTGATACAGCGGCCTACATTCACACCATTGTGCCCGCCGTTTATCAATTCAAATTCGACTATTTCGGCCACGAAGGTGTCATCATCCACTCCCGCGACATCCGCAAGGCTCAGGGCGACTTCGCTTTCCTGACTGACCCCTCCAAGCGCCCGGCCTTTTACGAACGTATTAACCGTATCATGACTGACTCCGACTATACTTTGCTGGCCGCTGTCATTGACAAGAAAGCTCACCTCCACCGCTACGGCTCATACGCTTATCATCCCTATGATCTGGCTCTCACGTTCGCTCTTGAGCGTTTCGTGGGCCTGCTCGAAGATGTTGGTCAAAATGAAATTACTATCATCGCTGAATCACGCGGCCAACGCGAAGATGAAGACCTTCGCCTGCGCTTCGGCGCTGTTCTTGGTCACGGCACCCAATACGTCACAGCCGCTCAATTCGCCCAAATTCGCTTCAATCTTGTCTTCAAACCCAAGCAGTTGAACATCATCGGCACTCAACTTGCCGACCTTGCGGCCTATCCTATTGCCCGTCACATCCTCAATCCGGCTCAACCCAATTTGTCCTTTGACGTCCTTCAACCCAAACTTTACAAGCGTCGTGGTCAAACGCTCGGCCTCAAAATCTTCCCTTAAAAACAGGAAGCCCAGGTTTTCACCTGAGCTTCCTGCCGACCGGGAAATCCCCAGTCCACTACATATATTTATAAGGCCAGTTGCCGTAATTGTCAACTTAATTTTTTAAGAAATCAATTTTTGCCTGTATTCCCATGCCAAAATCACGTTCTATCTCAAACGGCAAAACCTCACTTCCCAGCAATCCCTCAACGGTGCAATCAAAACGATCTGCGACATCCTGCTCCTTGACGAAAACGATATCCATGTCATCACTTAGAAAGGGAGTAGAAACGAAGCGGCCATATAGTGACAAGTACGGTCATTAAGAGTTTTGAGGGCAACATCCTCTATGTATGCGAATTTAGAGATTACTTGCACACGCGAGCTATGACAGATAGCACTTGTTGATTCCGGGTCAACCTTCTAACCTCATGCTAAGTGCCATCATCGGAATATAGAACCAAATACTCTGCATTAGTTTGATTCTCAAGATAGATCCGATCGGGGAGAATCGCACAGCGGAATCGCCATACTTGTACTTGTAGGTTGAATCAAACTTCGAGATAACAGCCGGGGCGGTGGACGCCTTGGCGACGAATTGAGTGAATTAAGTTTTCGGGCGCCCACCGATCCTGAAGCAAAGGTTGAGTGGGCGCAGTGATTTTAACTGCCCTAGTTCATCCAAAATGGCGAGATCGTCCGTCAACCTCACAGGGTATAAGACACCCTTTCCCGACCGGCTGCCTACCAGCACAAGGAGGTATTTGCCGACTGAATACAACGACGATTGCCAAATTAGACATCCAACACCGACAAATATAAGGAATATAAACCCATGAAAAACAAAATTTACAAACTAATTGCCTTGCTCCTGGTTCTGAGTCTGGCTCTGCCCGCCTCGGCGCCAGCGCAAGCCGCACCCAGTGTGCCTATCACCTTCACCATCCTGCACACCAACGACTTCCATGGTCAGTTGGAGGAAGTGCTCGCGTCTCCTGGTACGAGCAGTAATCCAGGAATGGCACGTGTTGCTACTGTGGCAAATGACGTGCGTACCGCAGTTGGCGCAGACAAGGTTCTCCTGGTCGACGCAGGCGACGAAATGCAGGGCAGCCTGCTTTCAAACCTGGGTGATGGTACGCCCGCAGGAAAGGGTGCGCCAACCATCGCCACCTATAATGCGATGGGCTATAACGTTGCCACGTTCGGCAACCATGAGTTCGACTGGGGCCAGACGGTGCTGGGCGCTCGCACCACGCAGGCTACTTATCCCTATGTGACCGCCAACATCGTGAAGAACGATACAGGGGATTGTGCCACTGCTGGCTGGACGAAACCAGACTTTGCGGATGAGCCCTACCATATCTCCACCATTGGCACAGCTCCGGACGCCGTCAAGGTGGCCCTCATCGGCGTGACCTCCGCCGAAACTCCTACCATCACCCTTGCCTCTGCCACTGCCGGCCTGTGCTTCAAGGACGCGGCTGACTCGATCATCCACTACTACGATGAAATGAAAACGGCAGGCGCGGATGTGATCGTGGTGCTCAGCCACCTTGGCCTTGAAGATGGCGGTTACGGCTACGGCATCCCGGTATACGGCGACAAAACCCTGGCTGCGAAACTGAACACTGCCCTCAAGCCGGTCAACCTGATCATCGGCGGTCACAGCCATACGAACCTGTCTCCCGCTGCCGTCGTGGGGACCACAACGGTTGCTCAAGCCCACTACAACGGGCGCAAGGTTGGCCGTGCCGATATTACAGTGAATCCGAGCGGGGCAGTAACTGTTGTCTGGTCAAGACTGACTGTTGGCGCCTCAAATAATCCTCCGGTCACTGCAGAGGATCCCACCATCAAAGACGTGATAAACACCTATGCCACTAACCCCGACTACCAGGCTTTGATCAATACGGAAATCGGTTATACCAACGTGCCGATTGTACGGAACTACGATGGCGACTCGCTCATGGGCTATTTCATCAATGACGCCCTCTACAACGATCTCAACGCCGACGCTACTCTCACTAACGATGTTGATATGTTTTTCAACAATCCGGGCGGCCTACGGGCTGATATCACCTGTGCATCGTATCCCTGCAAGATCAACTACGGGATGACGTTCAACGTCCTGCCATTCGGTAATCTAACCGCGGTCGGCGACATGCGCGGCGACAAGATCCTGGAGTTGCTGCATCAGAGCGCCACCCTGTTCAAAGGCGCGATCCAGCCTGCTGGCATTCGCTACTCGTTCTACCGCTACACAGATTCGGTTCCCACTGCGGGCACTGTATGGGCATGGGGCGCCTTCGATGTCACGGTCTACAACAAGTCGAATAATGCCTGGGAACCGCTGGATCTGAACAAGACCTACAGAGTAGGTACGAACGAATTCCTGGCACCCGCCGGGCAGGGCGGCTTCGTCCCCTTCAAATACATGACCAATATTAGCTACTGGGGTGACATGCTGGATGGCGTAAATCGCTGGGTCAGCGCCACGTACACCTCATCCAACCCTTACAATAAGGCACTCGACGGGCGCATCCTGCGTGACGGCACAAACGCAGGTGGCAGCATTATCCCGCTCACGATCCTTCACCACAACGACTCGCACGGCAACCTGGCCAAGGGTTCATTCGTTGGCTATACCCAGCTGGCCACACTGATCAAGCAAGAAAAACTCCACAACCCCGCCCGCACCCTCCTGCTCAGCTCGGGCGATAACATCCAGGGCGACGCGATGAGTTATTACTTCAAGACCGCGCCCACTGGATTCACCTCCGACGGCACGCCGATCGCTGACTCCACCCTGCACATCCAGCCGTTGATCAAGGCCTTCAACTCCATGAGCTACGATGCTTGGGTGTTGGGCAACCACGAGTTCAACTTCGGCAAGGATGTCTTCACCAGCGTGCTGGGCCAGGCCACCTTCCCGCTCCTGCAGGCCAACGTTTCTGACGATGGCTCCTACGGACTTGCGACAGCAAATATCCTGCCCTATGTGGAAAAGGATCTCGGCGATATCGATGTTGCCATCCTCGGCATCGGCAATCATCGAGTGCCCAACTATGAACTGCCGAGCAACATCCCCGGCCTGACCTTCTCCGATCCGATTGCCAAAGCCCAGGAACTTTCCAGCCTGTTGGGTCCCGCCAACGACGTGGTGATCGGCTTAACCCACATTGGGTTCACCGAAAACCCGAGCAGTGTTGAAGTGGACGCCAACGTGGACACCAACCTGGTGGCCCAGACCTCCGGCCTGGACGCCGTCATCGGCGGACACAGCCACACCAACCCGGCCACCGGCTTCGGCAACTACAAGTACCTGCCGAGCATCATCCCCGATGCTGACGGGAACCCGGTGGTCGTTGCCCACGCCTACCGCTACAACAACACTCTCGGCGAGGTGTCCATCGGTCTGCGCCCCCTGGGTGGCGGCGCGTACGAAGTCGTCAGCCAGACCGGGCGTTATCTCACTGTGTCAGGGACCGGCACTGCTGAAGATGCTGACACCAAAGCCATTGTGGATCCGTATGCCGCGTTGCTGACCGCCTACAACAACACAGTCATTGGAAATACACAGGCGCCGATTGATACGACGATGGCGTATATCGCCGAGACAAATGCCGCGAATCTCCAGGCCGATGCCGCGATCTTTGAACTGGCTAAGAATGGAATCACGGATGTCGATTTTCACCTATCGGGCGCCATGACACGACCGAGCAGCTCAAGCAACTGGATCATGTTCCCGACCGCTACTCCGGCCACTCCCGCCCAAATGAAGATCAGCGACATGTTCACGCTTATGCCCTACGAGAACTCGCTGGTGGTGTTGAACATGAACGGCCCACAACTCAAAGCGGTGCTGGAGCGCGCCTACCGCAACTACTACTACTACAAGTATGTGGCGGGCTACGGCGGCTACTCTTACTACACCACCTGTATGCTCGACACCAACTTCGGCAACCAGATCACGTACAACGATCTGTCTCCTGCCCTGCCTAGCGGCAACAACGTGGTCTCGCTGGTCATCGGCGGAGTCCCGGTGGACTTCTCTGACGCCAGCACGTACTACAACGTGTCCACGGTCAACTACCTGGCCGCGGGTTCCTGCAACTTTAACGATGGCGGTGTAACCCTGTGGCCGCTGAGCCAGATCGTGGCTGATACGCAGTACTATGTCCGCGACGCGGTGATTGACTACGTCACAGCCGAGGGCACGGTTTCTCCTGAGGTTGAAGGACGCCTTGCTTTCATTACTGACACCACGCCTCCCGTCATCACCATCAACACCCCACAGGCAAAAACCTACATGAACTTAGACTCATTGACTCTCGACTACAGTGCCGCCGATGACATCGCCGGAGTCAAATGGATCAATGCCACGCTCGATAGTGTCGCCGTCACGAATGGTCAGGTTGTCAACCTATACACCTTCCTGCCGGGCCCCCATACCCTGAATGTAACGGCAATGGACAAGGCATACAATGAAGCCAGCATGTCAGTGACATTCACCGTGGATGTTTCGATCCAGAGCACTTGTGCCGTCGTGAACCGCTTGTACGACGATGGAAAGATCGACAACCAAGGCATTGCAAACAGCCTGGCCCAGAAGTGTGAGCAGGCCCAGAAGTCCCTGGATAAGGGAAAGATTGGCACGGCCATCAACCAGCTCCAGGCTTTCATCAACGAGGCGCAGGCGCAAAGCGGGAATCACATCACCGCCGACGCGGCGGCCCTGCTCGTCGCCGACGCCCAGTGGGTGATCGATCACTTGAAGTAGCCAGGGGAGATAGCAAAGCCTATAGCAAATTGCAGTTGGATTGACGGGCGAGACCGACGCGGTTTTGGAAACCGCGTCGGTCTCTAAAGGATGAAATTAATTCGGGCGGGTGAATAACCCGCCCGAATTAATGAACGGCGCGGTGGTGGCAGCGATACCAACCCCGAAGAGTCCCCACCGGCCCGCTTCGCGGTATGGCGCGCGATGGCCGCCAGGGTCTCGCCCGGCTCAGAAAACTTCCAGCCTGCCCATCCCGCGGATGCGATACAATATCGCCCAAGACGGCAAGGCTGACACCCGGCCCCGGGCCGCCATCTCAATGACTCTCATGCTTCGTATCGCCGCCGAAGTGAATAACCTCCTCGCCATCCGCCGCTTTGTGCAGGATGCGGCAGCGGCCCTGGCCGTCCCTGCTCCGGCGATTGACGATCTCGTGCTGGCAGTGGACGAGTCGATCACCAATGTCATCGAACACGGCTATCGCGGCCAGCCAGGCGACGTTGAGATCGAGGTGCGACGCGCCGGCGAAACAGTGGTGGTACACTTGCGTGACCGGGCGCCGCCGTTTGACCCGACTGGTCTGCCGGACCCGGATTTAACTCTCTCGCTGGAGGAGCGGCCAGTAGGCCGGATGGGAGTGTTCCTGACCCGCCAACTGGTAGATGCCGTCACCTATCGCCTGACCGGCGAGGGAGGCAATGAGCTAACGCTGACCAAGAGAGCGGTCACACCTCAACCTACATCTCAGGAGATACCCCATGAACATGACCACTGAGCAAATCCAAGCACGAGCGCCGGTCACCATTTTGCGCCTGCAGGGTGATCTGGACGGCTCCAACTACCGGGCCGTCATTGACCGGGCGCGCGAACTCTATCAAGCCGGGGCCCGCCACCTCCTCGTTGACCTGGCGGGCACGCCCTACATGAGCAGCGCCGGCTTGGTGGCCCTGCACAGCATCGCGCTGTTGTTTCGCGGCAGTGAAGCGCCCGATCCAGAAGACGGCTGGCGGGCCATTCGGGCGGTAGGCGAAGCCGCAGAGTCTGGCAGGCAAGAGCACGTCAAGTTGCTCAACCTGCAACCCAAGGTCGTCCGCGTGCTCGATCAGACCGGCCTGCTGCCCTTCTTTGAGACTCACACCGACCAGGATACGGCGGTCGCCTCCTTCTGAACGGCCCGGATATGGTTCTCCAGCTAAATTCTTTCCGCCCCAGACCTTTAGGGTCTTCAAGACCCTAAAGGTCTGGCGATAGAATGCGCGCCGCCCGGCCATGATTTCGTATCAGATTCCTTATGGGCGAACTTCGCTGACGTTTACCCTGCCGGATGATCGCCCCGCCGACCTGATCACTCCGGTGGAGGCGGCCGCGGTGGCCGACCCACTGCGGTCGGTGGCGGAGGCGATTGACTCCCCGCTTGGCGGCCAGAAGCTTTCCGATTTCGCCGGAGCGCGGTCGGCGGCGATTGCCATTAACGACAAGACCCGCCCGGTCCCGCTCGGCCTCCTCCTGCCGCCGCTTCTTCAACGCCTCGAAGCGCTGGGCCTGCCCCCGCCAGCCATCACCCTCCTCATCGCCACCGGCACCCACCGGCCCATGCCGCCGGACGAATTCGCCGCCGTGCTTCCGCCAAACATGGTTGGGCGCTATCGCGTGCTCTCGCACGATTGCGACGACGAGAGCAACCTGATCGAACTGGGCGTGACCGGGCGCGGCACGCCGGTGAAGATCAACCGCCATTTTTATCAGGCTGATGTGCGAATCGCCGTCGGCAACATCGAGCCGCACCAGTTCGCCGGCTTCTCCGGCGGTGTGAAGACGGCGGCCATCGGCCTCGCCGGGCGGGCCGGGATCAACCACAATCATGCGTTGATGATGTTGCCCGAGTCGCGGCTCGGCGATTACGAAACCAATCCGCTACGGCAGGATATAGAAGCAATGGGGGCGATGATCGGCGTTCATTTCGCGCTCAACGCCATTCTCAACAACCGCAAGGAAATTGTTCACGCCCTGTTTGGCGATCCGGTAGCCGTGATGCAGGCCGGCGTTCCGCTGTCGCGCCGGGCCTGCCAGGTGGCCGTGCCCGATCTCTACGACCTGCTCGTCGTCTCCCCCGGCGGCCACCCCAAAGACATCAACCTCTACCAATCACAGAAGGCGCTCGGCCACGCTTCGCTGATTGCCCGCGAGGGCGGCGCCATCATCCTGGCCGCCGCCTGCCCGGAAGGGACGGGCAGTCAACATTACGAGGCCTGGATGGCCGGCGGCGTCCATTCCTTCGCCGACGTGTTCGCGCGTTTCAAGGGCGAAGGTTTCCGCATCGGCCCGCACAAAGCTTATCAGATCGCCCGCGACGCCTCGCGCACGCGAACGTTATTGCTTTCGGAGATGCCCCCCGACTTCGTCCGCTTCCTCCTGTTGACTCCGATTGACGACTTGCAGGCCGCCGTGTCCGGGGCCGTGGCCGGGCTTCCTCCCGGCGCCCGCCTCGGGGTGATGCCGATTGCGAACGCCACGATTCCGATGCTGGCTTAAACAAAAAGGCCGGAGGGTTAAGCTCCCTCCGGCCTTTTTTGGCTAAGTTGTCTCATGCCGAGTTCAGCGTAGATCGTCAATGGGATCACGGCGGTACGAGGGGAGCGTCGAGCAGGGCGCGAGCAGGCCCCTGCGGGCGGGGAGTTCGGCGGGCAGGAGATAGTAGCTCTCGCCCGCGCACGCGCGGCACAGGGTCAGCCCATCGCGGACGACCTCGCGCTCGTTCATGATCTCCTCGCCGCAAACCTCGCAAACGGCTTTGCGCCCGGGGCGGCTGACGATCTGCTCAATCGGCGTTTTCAATTGCACGCTTTGAACGGCGAGCAGTTCGGTGACGGGCATCCGCTGGTAGCCGAGCATCTGCGCCTCCCAGCGGTTGCGCGCTTCGGGCGCGTAGGCGCGGGCGCGGCCCCGGACATCGGCGCCCGGGGCGATGCGCACGGCTCGCCCGGTCTGCGTATCCACAAAGGTGGCCGCCACTTTGCCGTAGTCTTCCACGCGCAGGGTTCTGCGCCCTGCCCGGCAGTTCGTGGCCACGGCGATGCCGTCGGACGCGCAACCGTCGGTCTCCACCAGCGTGATCAAACGCTTGTCGCTTTGCGGCAGGTCGAGGCCGAGGATTTCTCCGGCCAGCATCCCCATGCGCACGCCGAGCACCTGCCGGGGGCAGAGATGGCGATGCAAGGCCGCCGAAGCTTCGAGGAATTGATCGAGGGATGACACGCCAGGTCTCCTTTCCAAATACGGGGAGGCTGCGGCGTTACTTCACGATCAAAGCGGCCTCCATACCACCTTCTATGTGCGCGGGCAGGCCGCAGACGACCTCATAGGTTCCGGGCGCACCGGGCGCGGTGAAGGTCGCAGTTTTGGTCTCCCCCGGCGCGACTTCAACCTCCCAGTAAACTTTATCCTCGTCGTCGTCGTCGAACGGGAGCGTGACGCTGGTCCCGGCCTTGATCAGTACCCACTCGTGCTCGTTCGCCCCTTTGTTGATCAGCGTGAGGGTGATGGATTTGCCTGCTGGAACCGCCCACGTCTGTGAGTCAAACGCGAAATCTGTCATGGTGACGGCGATCTTATCGCTTGGGTCACCATCCCCGCCGCAGGCGGCCAGCCCAAACATGACTGATCCCAGCCACAGTGCGATGAGAAACTTCTTCATGGTGCAATCCTCATTATCTTGGGGAACAGTTAGCGCGGAGTCCCCGTTGGTTCATCCCCTTGGACCATGCGAGACTGTCTGATCAGCAATATCGGAAACTTTTTCTGCACAAGCTGACCGTTCGGCTTGCAATGGTTGAGCATCACCTCCTTCTGCGACAAATATTCAAGCTGACTATGGGTCTAGGGAGGGGCCACATGGCCCCTCCCTAGTGGTTGATATGATTTACTTCTTGGTCTTTGCAAAGGCCTCGGCCGTGTAGGCCGAGACCCCGTCGAGGTTGTACGCCTGCACGCGGTACCAGTAGACCGTGTTGTTCTTCAACCCGGTGTTGAGGAACGTCGGGCCGGGGGTGTCGCCCACGCGGGTCCACGCGCCGGTCCCGTTGCGCCGCTCGACGTAGAAGCCCACTTCGTTTATGGACTTGTCATCCCAGGCGATCGTAACCGAGTTCTTGGTGACCCTGGTCACTCTCAGGTTCGCCGGCGCCTCGGGGATCTCGCCGGGCGTGACCACGAAGACGTCGGAGTGCGAGGAGCCGCCGGCGTTGACGGCCCTCACCCGATAGGTGTACGCCCACTTCGGCTGGACCGTCAGGTCAACGTGGCTGATCGAGTCCTGTGGCAGGGTGATGAGCACGCCGAAAGCGTTGTCGGGGGGGTTGATGCCGTCCGCGCGCTCGACCACGTAGTTGGCCTCGGTGGCGACGTCATTCCAGGTCAGGGTGACCTGGCGCGGCGGGAACGAGGGCGGCGTGGTCGTTGTCAGGCCGGTGGGCGCGGCCGGCGGCAGCGGCGGCGTGGTGACCGTCGCCGGGTCAGAGGCCAGCGAGGTGCCGCCGGCGTTGTAGGCGAACACCCGATACCAGTAGGTCGTGTCTGGCGACACGCCCAGGTCGCTGTGGCCGGTGGCGGCCGGGTTCGGGATGGGGATAGGGGTCAGATTCAGCGTGAAGCCCGCATCCGTTGCGCGCTCCACGAGGTAGCCGTCCACGATGCCGGAGGCGGCCGTCCAGGTCAGGTCCACGCGGTTGCCGCTGACGGCGAGGGCCGTCAGACCGCCCGGCGCGCCCGGCGGGCCTAGCGTGCACATCTGCACCGGGCCGTTGGCGTTCCAGCCGGAGTTGCCGGCGGTGTTGTAGGCCTCCACCACGTAGTTGTAGCAGTGGCCGGGTTGCGGGGCGATGTAGCCAGGCGGGTTTGTTCCGCCCGGCGGCAGCGCCGCTCCGTCGGTGAAGGTGACGCCGACAAACCCGCCTACATTCGTGCTCGGGAAGGTAACCGCCAATTGGAAGCCGAGGGCGCCCACATCCGGGACGTCCTGCCGGAAGACATTCCAGCCGACCTCGTTGTCGCTCACGTCGTCCCACGACATCGTGATCGTGCTCGTCGTGCTGCTGACGAACCTCAGTCTCTCGGGCGGCAGTGGCAGGTCCCAGGGCGTCTTGGCGGCCAGCTCGGCTGAGGCCGGGCCGTAGCCGGCGCCGTTGAAGGCCTGCACCTTGTAGATGTAGGTCTTGTTGACGTTGATGGACGTGTTGATCAGGAAGACTTTGCCGTTCACATCCACCTGGTCGGGCAGGACGACGGCCAGTTTGTCCCAGGACGCCGTCGCGCCGGCGCCGTACTTGATCGACACCAGGTAGCCGTCAGCGCCCAACACCGGGTCCCAGGTGAGGATCTGAGTGTAGGCTTCCACCACGCCCGTGTCGGGGTTGGTCACCCCGCCGGTGCAGACGCCGGTGACGGGGTCACACTCGGGGAAGACGTGGAGGCCGGTCACCGCGCCCGGCAGCGCCGCCGCCGTATCCACGACCGCCACCGAATAGGGCGCGCCCTTGCCGCTCACGTACCAGGCGGCGTAGGCGATGCCGCCCCAGTTGTCCCGTAGCGGCTCAGAGATGAAGCCGGCGGCCATGATCTCGTCCGAGACCCCGGCCAGCCCGAACTCGTCGCTCAGGTAGTTGGGCGTTATCGGGTAGTTGACCTCCCAGGGCCGCGGCGGGCCTTGCGGCCGCACGGTGGAGGTATCGTTGGCCCGCAGGAACTCCATGTACTCGCGGGTGTGGCTCTGGAACTGCACCTCGGCCCGGGCGGTGAGATCAGCCAGAGGATCGGTGGGGCCGGTGAAGCGATAGGTCACTTCGTCCCAGTTCCGGCCATTCAGGTAGCGCGTGGACTGCCCGGTCGCTGAGTTGTACTCCTCGTAGGGCACAAAGGTATCCGGGTCGTAGTTCCAGAACTTGACCCCGGCCAGCCGGTAGTCCGCATAGGTGAAGCCCATGGGCGGGATGCGGTTGTCGAACAGGATGTACTCGTTGAGCGGCCCGAGGGAGGGGTCGCAGTTGTCCAGGATGCCATCTGGTGGGTCGTTCGTGTCCGTGCAAGTGCCGGTCACGCGCTCGTAGACCATTACGGCATTGCCGCCCAGGACTGTGGCGTCAATCACTGGCCCCAGGGCGCGCTTGAAATCGGTCGCCGGGTCGGTCTTCAGCATCGCCAGAGCGCCGTCGTAGTAGCCGGAGCGATAGGAGACCCCGGTGCCGCTGACGGCCAGGTCAATCCACATGCGCTGGCCGTCGGAGAAGCCGGAGGGCAGGCGGTGGCCGGAGGTATTGGTCACCTTGACCTTGACTTCCCAGATGCCGGTTGGATCTACCAGGGTCGGGGGCTGAGAGATCGCCACGTCCACGCCGTCCTGGAGCGAGACCTCGGTGTTGCGCTGGCTGCGCTCCCACATCGAGTCCCGGGTGGAGAGCATGCCGGGGAAGATGCGCGGGTCGTTTCCGGTGCCGACCCAGACGCCGCCGGCCCCTTCGCCGCCGCCGACGACTTCGATGTCCACTTCCGGATAGAGCGCCTGCATCATCTCAGGCAGGTCGCGGTTGGACCCGGCCAGCTTGTGGACGGCGGTGTTGGTGCGCGGCTTGGCGTACGGCCAGGGGCCGATGAGCAGGGGATCCGCGTTGTAACTGCCGGTGACGTCGTCGCTGTACTCGTGCGACAGGCGCGGCATGTGGCAGTCCTGGCAGGTCTTGGCGCCAGGCCCTGAACTGAAGGCGCTGTACTTCCATTCCGTATAGGTGCGCTGATCGGGCATGCCATGGTTGAGTACCGGCGTGGTCTGTTCGTGGCACGCGCCGCAGAACTCCGAGGTCTGGTTGAAGCCCTTTCCTGGCGGGGCGTTGGGATACATGGCCGTCGAGTGTTCGGGGGAGACGGACTGGGCGTTGTAGTTCGGCGTCCCATTGGGGTTGAGCGGCGGGCCGATGGGGATATCCAATTGGATCAGGAGGTCCCCGTTCGGGCCCGTGGCCGGCTGGCCGCCCACGTCGTTGCCTTGCGGGTCAATCCAGCCGGGCGGGTAGATGCCGTAGGTCTGGCCAGTGTAGTTCCCGCCGGGGCTGAAGCCGCCCAGCCCCAGAGGATCCTCGACCAGGGGCGTGTCGCCCCAGTAGATATCCACTATGCCGGGGTAGCGGCCAAGGTAGAGCATGCCCTCGGCGAACTGCAGGGTGCCGTTGCCGAGCGGGTTGCCCGCGGCGATGGTCGGGTCGCCATCCTGGTCAACAAATGGGCCGCCGTTGTGCGGCCAGTCGTCTATGCCGGCCAGCATGTTCCAGACCGGGTCGTCGGGATTCAGGGCCATCAGGTCAGGTCGTTGATACGTAACCGCGCCCATGGCCTTGTGGCACATCTCGCACGGCACGCCCTCGTCGTCGGTGGAGAGCAGGATGCTGTGCAACATCTGACTGCCATCGCCCGACCCGTTGAGAGCGGGGTCGAAGCGGCCGGAGTACCAGCCGTTGGGGCTGTGGCAGCGGAAGCACATGTTGCCGCCGCCGTCGCCGTAGGGCTCCCCGGTGTCCGGGTTGATCCGGTTCCCGATCGTCGCGTTGACGATGATCTCGTTGGCGCGGAAGACCGGGTCGCGCGAAGCGCTGGCCATGGCCGAGCCGGCCCAGTTGCCGAAGTGGGCCACCTGCTGGTCAACCTGCGCGCCGTGGCAGGCGCCGCAGGTCACCAGGAATTCGAAGACGTTGAAGGGGGCCGGGAAGGTGATGTTGCCCAGTTCCTGCTGTTGCGTGCCCGGCAGGGGCACGGTTCCCCGCACGCCTATGCGGCCGGGGACGTCGGCGTGGATCACGCCGATGACGACAACTGCCAGCATGAAGACCAGGAGCGGGGAAGCCAACCACAGCAAGCGCCGCTGGGTGAAGAGGGTTGTGAGGGGATTTAGTTTCGTATTCATGGCTGTCTCCCCGTCATTTCGGGCCAGAGCTTGAGGTCTAAGAACAACTCGCCTTCAAGCCTGGCATTCAGGGCGAGCGAACCCGCGCCCCGGCCCCAGCGGCCGGCCGCCGGCGACATGGGCAGGCTGGCGAGGGCGCTCCAGTTCTTCTGGCCCTCCAGGGGGTTGAACGGGAGCTCCGTCTTGATACGGCCCCGGACGACGTCCGGGCTGTGGCGGAGTTTCGTCGATTCGGGCGATGCGTCCTTCTTGGTGATCGTCCAGGAACCTACGACGTACCACATCCCCGCCTTCTGCGGCGGCAGGTCATGGCTGGGGGCGAAGACGTCGAAGGTCAGGCGGAAGGTGCCCTCCGGCACCAGGTTGCCGCCCTTCGAGCGGGCTTTGGCCTCGACCGTGTAACCGGTGGTCAGGATGCCCTCCTCCATGGTTACGGTCTGGCCGGGGTCTACCACCACAGTCTTGGTCAGCTCCCAGACCACCACGTCGCTGGAGATATTCGGTTTTGCGGCCAGCGCCGAAGCGGAGATCAGCAGGAGTACCAAGACCGGGATGGCAATCAGAAGTATTTTCTTGGATGTCATGTTCAGTCTCCTTTCCTTCTTTTTTGTAGGAAAGCGAAGCATTGGAATGAAAAGCGAGTTTCAAAGCCTCGCAAGGTGGCTGTCACCGGGCAACGATGCCGGTGACAGTCACCTATCCGGGAGCGGCTTGCCGCCCCCGCTCTGCCCGTCCTTACTTGGTTTTCGCGGTGACAACGTTTGAATAGGCGGAATCTCCAGCCGCGTTGTGCGCTTGAACACGGTACGAATACGACGTCCGGCGCGCCAGTCCGGTATCTAGGTAGGTAGTCGTGGTGAGAAGCGTGGGAAGGCGCGTCCAGGCGCCGGCGCCGATCTTGCGCCAGACGTAGAAGCCCTGTTCGTTGCTGGAGTTGTCCTTCCAGCTAATCGTGATCGTCGTCTGGCCAACCGACTTGACGACCAGGTTGCTCGGCGCGGCCGGCGGAACCGGCAGGGTCGTCGCCGAAGCCGGGTCGGAAGCGGCCGAGGTTTCGTTCCCGCGCAAGGCAAAGACGCGGTAGTAATAGAGGGTCTCAGGCGTCAGGCCCGTATCGCTAAAGGTCGTCGGGGCGGCGGCAACAGGGAAGGCCGCGAACCCGATCGTGAAGTCAACATCCTTCGCCCGCTCCACGCGGAAGCCAGTCGCGTCGGGCGAATTGCTCGTCCAGGCCAGGTCAATCCGGCTGCTGCTGACCGGTGTGGCCGTCAGGCCGGAAGGCCGGGCGGGGGCGATCACAGCCGCCTGTGTGGTGGCCGGGGCGGTTTCGGATGGAGCCGAGACCGCATTCGCCCCCACGGCAAACACGCGGTAGTAGTAGGTGGTCCCGGGCGTCAGGCCGGTGTCGCTAAAGGTCGTCGGGGCGGCGGCAACATCGAAGGCCGCAAACCCGACCGTGAAGGCCGCGTCGTTCGCCCGTTCCACGCGGAAGCCGGTAGCCTCAGGCGAATTGCTCGCCCAGGCCAGGTCAATCTGGCCGCTGCTGAACGCGGTGGCCGTCAGGTCTGAAGGCGCAGCGATGGGGACGCCCAGCGTCGTGCCGGTGGCCCAGATGCTGTAGACCGAAGGCCCATAGGTCGCAACGCCCGGACTGCCCGCGCCGTAGGCGGCCACGCGGTAGAAGTACGTCGTGCCGGAGGCCGCCGCCGTGTCCGTCCACGAGACGTCGCCGAAGTTCGCGCCGTTCGGGGTGGGGATCCGGGCGACCTCGGTGTATGGCCCTTCCAGCGCCGCGCCGCGCTCGACGATGAAGCCCCGCTCGTTATTCGCCTGATCGTAGAAGGTCAGCGTGAGGGTGCTGAGATCGGCGGCGGTGAGGCGCACCTTGACCGGCGTCAGCGGCCAGGGGATGAAGCCATCCACCCAGATGCGGGCGTTTGCCACTTCTGTAGTCGCCTCCAGATTGTTGTGGAAGCTCATGCTGTTCTCGGCCTGGGCGTAGTACTCCCAGCGCAGGGCGGCCCGCTGGTAGGTCGTGATGTTGGCCGATTGGTCAACAACTCCCAATGCCTTCTGCTCGCTGATGTACTTCAGGGCGTTGACCAGCGCCACCTGGGTCCGCTCCTGGACAAAGTTGAAGTTGTCCTGGACGGTTTTGATCCTCTGCTGCGACTGGGCGATGGTGTCCCCGATGTGGCACTTCGCGCACGGGTTCTGCGGGAGGACGACGGCCGGCTGACCCGTAGCGGTCACGCCGGTGAACCCGTCCATCAGCTTGAGCGGCGAGGTGAACCAGTGGCTGGTGTACACCGTGCCGTCGAAGCGGGTGATGCGGGCGCTGTGGCAGTCGGTGCAGGTCGCCCCGGCGTTGTACATCGTGCTGTTGAAGAAGGTCTCGGCCTCGGGGTGCTGCACCTTGACCAGCGGGGCGTCGATCGGGTAGCTCTGGTCATAGGGGAGGAACCCGCGCGCGTTCGCGTCGTCGGACTGCCAGGGATTGATCGGCTTGCCGTGAGTCCAGTCCTGGAGGTAGCCGAACAGGCTTTGGTACTGCGTCTCCAGGTCGGCCGGCTTGGCCCAGGGGAAGTAGTCCTGGTCCAGCTTGGTGTTGGCGCTGTAGCCGCCGACGTATTCGCTGTGGCATTGCCCGCACACGGCGATAATCTGGTCCTGGCGGGAAGCCTGCTCAAAGGTCAGGATGTTCCTGCCGGTCGGCGAGTAGGGGTTGATGCCCCGCTCGGCGATGGCGGCGATGAGCGACTTCTTGACGATGCGCAGTTTGTTGGTGTGGGGGTCGTGGCACTGGTTGCACAGCTCGCCCGACTCCACCGATGGCCAGTTGTAGCCGGCCCCGGTGAAATGGGTCTGGCCCATCGGGTCGTCGAAGGCGTGGTCCAGGCCGTCGAAGGCCAGGGCCTCCAGGGCGGCGTAGATCCAGTTCCGGGCCACGGTGGCGACGTTACCAGCCTGCGGATCCGTCGGATTCAACGTGATGCCGGTCATGCCGTTGATGTCTGCCCCCGCCTCAGGGTAGCTGGCGATCGTGTCAAAGGTGACCGTTCCGACGACCGCGCCGGTCGTATCCAGGACGTCAACAGTGACTGCCGCCGGCAGGGTGACCACCGTCTTCACCTGGTACTTCTGCGGGTAGGCCCCGCCAGCCGGGTTCACGCCGTCGGTGTACGTCCAGACCTTCGTGCCAACCGGGATCATGATGGCGTTGACGGCCTCCAACCACTCACCCGTGGGTGCCTGGTAGGAAGTGCCATCGTAGATCAGGTGGCCGTCCGTGCGGTTCGAGGGCGTGGACCTGACGACGTACTCCTTAGCCGGGATCTGGACGACCGTTATCTCGTCGGGCAGGGTGACCGTGGTCTTCTGCGCCGGGATGGAACGGATCACCCCGTTCTTGTCTTTGTATTCGATGCCCATCATGAAGGCCGCCCGGGTGCCGTGGCACTCCATGCAGGCCTCCGAGCCGGGCCGGATCGTCTCCTGGTGCTCGATCTGGTTGACAGCCATCGGGGAGTCCTCGTAGGTCTCGAGGACGAAGGGGTGGCCGTCAATGAGCACGTTCCAGTAGGGCAGGTCAACCGTCTTCGACCAGCCCTTCGGCGGGTGTGGCCCGCCGTCGCTGCCGCCGTAGAAGGTTCTGCCCCGGCTGACGATCTCAAAGGTGTTGTACTGATCCAGGTGGCAGCCTTCGCACACCTCCTGGTTGAAGTTGACTTTGGGCGGCGCGCCCATACTGGTGGCGGTGGCGGTCAGCAGGTGGGAGCCTGCCCCGGCGTCTGCCCCCTCGTGGCAGGTGACGCAGTTCACCTGGATGTGCGGAATTGCCGGAACTGCCAGCAGGGCCGCTTGCTGTGCGCTGTGGCAGTCGCCGCAGCCGGGCAAGGGACCGGCCACAAGCGATGGCTCGCCGTCGGCGAAGCGCCCGGGGTTGTGGCAATCGGCGCAGACGCCGGCCTGCGCCGCTACTGCCCTCAAGGGCGGCAGGGCGCCTAGCTGGTCGCCCGGGTAGGCCATGGCGGCCACCAACCCCAGAGGCAGGGCCAGGGCCAGGAACGCGGCCACTATTAGCAATCTGGGCAACGATCTGTAGCGTAGCATCTTGCCTCCTTCTTCTTGGACGGAGAACGCTCCACGTCCAATCTTGAATTTAATCTGGTACTTTCGTAGCATCTTGCTTCCTCCTTGGACGGAGCATGCTCCCCTCAGGGGACTGCCGCCCTCAGCAGAGCGAACTCGCCGTTCACGAACCGGACGAGGATCCGCGCCAGGTCCGGATAGAACGCAAGGGCGTCCACGCCCCGGACCCTCTCGTGGAACTTCGGGAGCCAGCCGACCATGTGGCGCTCGAGGAAGTCCTTCCGGGCAAGCAGGTAGCCGTTGGCGAGCTCCTGGTTGCCTTCCTCTCTGGCCTGCGCCTCCTTGAATGTGAGGAAGTGCAGGAACTCCAGCTCGGCGCAGAGATAGTCGGGCAGTTCCCGCTTGCCCTCTTCCTGGCTCATCGCCAGCCCGAAGTGGGTGTAGAACGCGCCCACCTCCATCAAGACTTCGGTTCTCGGCATCGCGTCGCTGTAGAGGCCCTCGTAGGGGGGGCAGGGCGGCTCCGGGAAGCCGACGTCGAAGGTCGCCACGTACGTGGTCTCGAAATCCTCGAAGGCGATGCCCTCCAGGTCCGCGCTGACCTTGTCGGCGATGCCCGCCTCTTCCAGGGCGATGCTCGAGAGGTGCGGCCGCCAGGAGAGGTGCGACATGAGTTCCGACATGAACTGCCCGTTCCGATAGAGCTCGAAAGCCTCCCGGGTCGGGTACTTGAAGCCGAGGGCGAGCAGACGGTAGGCGCTGCTGTGCGCCGCCGGGTCTGCCACGCCTGTTGCCGAATCTGTGATAGCAATCATTCGAGACACCTCCTCTCAAACTGCGCTACAGGTTGAGTTGGAGCCTGTCGGCCTCCGACTTGGCGGTCAGGATCTGCCGCAGTTCGGTTGCGTCCGGGTCCGCCGCCGTGCGCGCCGCCTCCAACTTGGCGAGGATCTCCGTGACCCTGGTCTCACGCTCGGTTTGCGTCTGAGTAGGGTTGTCGCCGAAGAGCTTGGCGAGGTAGCTCACGGGGATGCGCCGCGTCGCCGTGGGCGCGCCCGCGACGATGGTTGGCGTGCTCAGCGGTGGGACGTAGTACAGGTTCGGCTCGGTCCCGAACTCGGGGTGGAGCTGTAAGGCGACCCCGTGCTTGTAGATGAGCTTGTTGACGTTGTACTGCTGGTTCAGGGTGCCCAGCGGGTCCTCGTCAGGGAAGAAGTAGCCGGCGTATCGCACGCGGCCCACGCACTGGGTGAAGCAGAAGGGGTGCATCATGCCCGCGCCAAAGTTGTTCGGGTCTTCGAGGCGCGGGTAGCAGAAGATGCACTTCTGCGACTTCCGGCTGCTGGCCAGCGAGTCGCCCGGGTTGTAGAAGACCTTCTTGTAGGGGCAGGCCTTCACGCAGTAGCGCCAGCCGCGGCACCGGCTCTGGTCAATGACGACGATCCCGTCCTCCGGACGCTTGTAGATCGCCTTCCGCGGGCAGGCCGCCACGCAGGCCGGCTTCGCGCAGTGGTTGCAGATGCGTGGCAGGTAGAAGTAGTAGTTGTCCGGCATGTCCGTCGCGCCGACGTCCTCGTCCCAGTTCGCCGCATAGGCCTTCTCACCGCTGGGAGCGGGCGAGGGCGCCATCTTCTGGCTCGTGGCGTCGCCTCCCTCCGTCTTGAGCACCTCGGAGTAGTTGTACTCCCAGGGCGCTCCGTAGTCGGAGGTGACTGGCTTGACCTCGTTGTACCAGCGGACGGCTTGCCTGAGCTCGTCGTAGTCGGGGGGCGTGGTGGTGGGGTCCGGGATGCCGGCCTTGTCCTGCTCCCCGGGGACCCACCAGTCCTTCGGGTAGCCCCTGCCGGGCCGGGTTTCGACGTTGTTCCAATACATGTACTCGGAACCCTTGTCCCGGTCCGTCCACATGGTCTTGCAGGCCATGGTGCAGGCCTGACAGCCCAGGCACTTGTTGAGGTCGAAGACCATTCTGACCTGTTTCTGTATGGTTGCCATGTTTTATCCTCCTCCCGGGCATCCTCTAGGGCCAGGGTGCCCCGGAGTTGTCCGGTTCCCTCAGCTTCAGCCTTACATCCACGCGCGTGTCCTTCTGGTTGCCCGTAGGGCCGAAGTAGTTCAACCTGAAGGTCATCTGCCCGTACCGGCCGATGAGCTGGGTGGGCTTGATCCGGATGGTCACGGGGCTCTGCCAGCCCTCGTTGAGGGTATACTTCTCCCAGCCGTGGTACATCAGCGCCATGCCGGCCGGCATCCTCGGCGAGATGTAGAGGTGCGCGTCCAGGTTGCCGTGGTTGTTGAAGACCGTCACCAGGTCGTTGTCCAGCAGACCCCGGGCGGCGGCCTCGGCCGGGCTCAGGTAGACGACGGGTCGGCCCCTCTGGAGCCGCAACTGGTACTTGGCGTTCCGCCAGGTGGAGTGGATCGACCAGCGGCCGTGCGGCGTGATCCAGCGCAGGGGATACGGGTTGCCAGTCGCTGGATCCTTATCCACGTCAATAGGCCCCTTGTGCACCGGCAACTGCTCGCTCAACTCCAGCATCCAGGTGTGGTCCTGGTAGAACTGCTGCCGTTTGGTCATCGTGTTGAGCGGGCGTTCGTGCTCTGTCATTCTCTGGAAGCAGTAGTAGGGGACGCCGGGGATGATGTCGCTGGTCCACTCCTCGGAGGCGGCGATGAACCGCTGCGGCCGCTTGATGATGGAGCTGTCAGGCAGGAGGGCCATCTCGGCGGGGTTCGTGAACTGGTAGTCGCCCACGGGGTTGCCCTCGAGCCCCGGGTGCCTGATCATCAGGCCGGCCATCTCGGGCGAGCTGTCGAGCAGCCACTGGCAGGCGTCCCGGTCGTTCTGGACGCCGGTGGGATACTGGGTAGCGTCAATGCTGATGGGTGGGTGGTTCGCCGGGCTGAGGGCAGGCGTCGGACTCACCAAGTTGTCATACTGGCTCACCAGGTTCGTGAAGTCGCGCGGTAGCGGCGGCACCGCCAGCCCCGAGGGATAGTGGTTCGCGCCGAAGGGCGCGAAGTCGTCGGTGAAGCCGGCGAACCCGGAGTTCTGGATCGCCTCGGCCAGACTGCGCCAGATCTGCCAGTCGGTCCTGCTCTCGAAGAGGGGATCGATCACCGGGGTGAAGGGGATCACGAAGGTGGTCAGGTCCGAGGTGTTGAGGTCGAACTTCTCGAAGAAGCTCGCCGCGGGCAGGACCACGTCGGCATACCAGGCCGTCGTGTCCATTTGGAAATTGAGGTCCACGACTAGCTCGAGCTTCGGCCAGAGGACGTTCAACACCTTCGTCTGGCCCTTGGCCTGGTTGAGGTAGTTGGCGCCCCAGATGAACATCACCTTGGGAGTCCTGTTGTTGGCCAGGGCGCCCTTGGGCCAGAGGGGCATCCAGCCGCTGCCGACGCTGTCGGCGATGTACTGGCTGACCGGGCGCGGCAACTCGCCGTCTACGTCGGAGGCCGTTCCGGAGTGGACGTAGGTCCAGAGGGTGGTTGGCTGGAAGCGCTGCCTGGCGCGGCCATTGGGGAAGGAGAGCCTGAAGAACCCGTCCTCGCCCCACAGCTTCTCCTGCCCGACGTAGTGGTCGAAGCCCGAGCCCGGGTAGCCTACGTTCCCGGTGAGGGCGAGCACCAGGATCTGCGCCCGGTTGATCAGGTCGTTGTTGTAGTAGTGGTTCGTCCCGGCGCCCTCGATGATTCGTCCGGCGCGCTTGAGGGCCGGGTCGAGCTCGTTCCTGGTGGCGAATCCGCTGTTGTTGGCGAAGTCGTGGGCCATGTCTACGATGACCTGCGCGTTGATGCCGGTGAGGCCTTCGACCACGGCAGGGGTGTAGGCCGCGAGGGTCTCGGTGAGTAACTGGAAGACCGTCTTGACCGTCTGGCCGTCGTCGTAGGTCAGCTCGCCAGGTAGAAGCTCAGGGTTGTACTGCGCGAGGCTGCCCGCGGGCGGCGTCACGAAGACCCCACCCGCATAGGCGCGGAACTCGCTGAATAGGGGGTTGGGGATGGGAGCGCCGGTAACCGGATGCGGGACGTATGGGTTCTGGTCTGTCCTCACGAACTTGCCAGCGTAGGGTCCGCTCGTGTAGACGAGCAGGGGCATATCGGTGAATTGCTTGAGGTACTCCGCCTGGTACGAACCCTCGTTCACGATGACGTTGCACATGCCGAGGCAGAGGGCGCCGTCGGTGCCTGGCTTGATCGGCAGGAAGAGGTCGGCGTGGATCGCCACCGGGCTGTGCTCGGGGGACACCACCACCGTCTTGCAGCCCTTCGTCCTCGCTTCGTGGAAGTAGTGCGCGTCGGGGATGCGCGTCTCGGTGAGGTTCGCGCCCTGGATCATGATGAAGGTCGAGTTGAACCAGTCGGCGGACTCGCAGGCGTCGGTCTGCACGCCCCAGGTCATCGGCTGGCCCGGCGGGTTGTCGCAGTACCAGTCGTAGAAACTGCCGACCGGGGCGCCGATCAGGTTGGCGAGCCGGAAGCCGCCGCTTAAAGTGATGTGGTGCTTGGCGGGGATGGCCGCGTAGAAGAAGAGCTGGTCCGGGCTGGTTTGCCTGTTGACCGCGCCATCTACCCACGGCGTATTGATGGTGTTGACGACCTTGCCGGCGATGAGCGCCAGCGCCTCGTCCCAGGTCGCCCTTCGGAACCGGCCCTGGCCTCTCGTCGCCTGATTCGGGTTGGCCGGGTCATAGTCTGCCCGGATGAGGGGGTACTTCACCCTCTGGGGCCCGTAGATGTACTCCTTGTAGTTGGCGCCCTTCTGGCATCCCCTGGGGTTGTAGGTCGGGACCGTCGAGCCGATATCGGGGTAGTCGCCGAACTGCTCCTCCTTGTAGAGGATGCCGTTCTTTACATACGCCTTCCAGGTGCAGTTCCCGGTGCAGTTCGCCGAATGAGCGCTGCGGCCGAAGTGCTCGAACGTCCACTGGTCCCTGTAGAAACTCTCCCACCCGCGATAGGAATAGGGATAGGCGCCGAGCGGGTCTGTTACCGGGGTGAGGTAGTCGAAGGCAAGGACTTCCTTCGCCGCCAGCGCCCCCGCTGCCGCCACGGCCACCTTCAGAAAATCACGCCGCGTGAGCTTGTTCATAAGATCCTCCTCCTCCCCCTGTCATGTCGGCGGCCTTCTGCGCATGACAGGTGGCGCATTCAGAGACATAGGCCCTGGCCGCCTTTTGGCCTTGGCCCGGCGCGACCAGCGCCACGGCGAGCGCCAGCGGCAGGGTCCGCAACAAAATCAGTAATAGTTTCTTGGGTTGCATTTCACACTGTCCTTTCTGAGCATGGGCGCGAGGTCATGACCCGCGTATGCCATGAGGGTTCAGATGGGGCGATGAATTCCAAATGGTTTCAAGCGCATAGGCCTCCTCCTTGACTTTGACCGCACTCTTTCCTGCCGAAAAGACGATTGAGGTGATACATGGCGCGCCTCCTTATCACTTCGAGGTTGGCACGGGCATCACGAGCGATTCATTTCTGTGAGCGGGCCACCTGCCGAATTGCGGCCAACAGCTCGCCGTTTAATCCACGCTTGGTAATAAAGGCGGTCGCGCCGGCGGCCCGCGCCCGCGCTTGCGTGGCCTCGTCATCATGAATGGTCAATATGATCACCACTAGCTGTGGGAAGGTTGTGTGCAACGCCCGGGTCGCCGCGATCCCATCTATCTCAGGCAGGGCAATATCCATCAGCACTACGTCGGGGTGCAGCGTTTCCACCAGGGTAAGCGCCTCTTCACCGCTGGCCGCTTCGCCAACCACTATCACCTCCGGCTCTGAGGCCAACCGCATTCGCAACCCTTTTCGCACCGCTGGCTCATCGTCTACGATTAAGAGCTTAATCATCTCAACTTCCCGCACACAGCTTGCAATCGCCGCTTACCGACGGGCTACTGTCCACTATATTCTTATCTGCCATTAATTTGCGTCCGGCAAAGTAGCTATTTCGAGTCACTCTTTTGGGGGAGACAGACAGCCCCTAAAAGTATTCGGGTAATTTTTGGCTAAGAACTCGCAGGTGACTGTCACCGCGCATCAGAGTTCGAAAATTCAAGCGTCTTGTGCGCGGTGACAGTCACCTTAAAAATCGAGCCTGCGCCGATTGTGGCGCAGGCTCGTTCGTTGTGTGAGATGTGACTACCCGAGACCGACGCGGTACGCTACGCGAAAACCGCGTCGGTCTGGAAACCGATGGAAGACTTCCGCCGAGGCGTACTAGGTAACAATCAACGGGCGCATCATATCGTGCTCTTCGTGCTCGAGGATATGGCAGTGCCACACGTACTCGTTGCCGCCCGTGCGCGGGCTGGGGGGAACCGCGAAGGGCACGGCAGGCAGGTCGAACTTCATCAGCACGCTCGTCACTTCGCCGGGGTTCATCCGCACTGTTTCCTTCCAGCCCAATTCGTTGGCGTCCGGCCCGACGGGCTGTCCCTGATAGTTCGGGGTGCCCGCATAGCCATTCATGGCGAACTTCTGCCGCCAGAGTGTCTGGACGTTCACCAGGTGGAAGTGGATGGGATGGGTGTCGGCTGACAGGTTGGCGATTTCCCAGATTTCGTAATCGCCTGCGGCGGGATTCTCCGTCACCCCGTCTATATACGGTCGTCCAAATTCCAGCGCCTTTGCCCCGGGATTGGTCGGCACGTTCGTGCCCAGTAACTGGGCGAGCCGTCCGTACTCGTCGAATGCCTCGTTCAACGTCAGGGAGCGGACCTTCGCCTGAACTTTGACGCCGGTAGCCAACTTGATGGTCGCAAAGCCTTGGGCATTTACAGCATAGGTTGTTGGCATGCCCGCACTTTGTTTGATCAGGAACGGATCGGTGGGCGTGAACTTGGCGGGCACGGGCAGTTTGATCGGCGGATCTGCCGCGCCTGCACGCGCCTTGACCCTGATCTGCAGCAGGGTGCGCGTGTTGGGGCCATAGCCGGGAATGGAGGCGGGGGTCTTCGGGTTGCCCGGGTAGTAGTCCTGGGTCGGGTCGCCTCCGGGGAAGGGGCCGGGCGCGTCGCTGTAGAGAATGAGCGTGGAACCCGCAGGAATATTCCGGAAGTCAACGATCAGATCGGCCCGCTCGGCGGGTGCCAGAAGCAGAAGAGGTTGATTCGGCCCGTTGACCATCGCCGGAGAGGGCAGGAAGCCGCCCTCCGTCCCGATTTGAATGAAAGCAGGCCCCGCCGCGTTCGTTCTGGGTTCCGTGTTATCGGGGAAGGTTGCGCCTTTTGCATAGACCAGCCGCGGGTTCAGGAACTTTGCCTGGCAGGCATTCAACATGCGGAAGCGGTATTCCCTTTGCTCCACTTCGAGATAAGGATAAACCGTGCCGTTGACCAGGATGGTGTCGCCGAAGAATTCGGGGACGACCGATGGGTCCGGCGGCGGCCCGGCTGGTGCAGGGCCGAGGGGGCCAAACATCGCCGTATCGTACACATGGGCATACCATAGATCGCCTTCTCGTGTGTTCGGTACATTCCAGGTGGGATCAGCAATGGGAGTGTTGGAACTAACAAAAATCTTGTCCTGGAAGACCAGGTAGGCCGTCCTGGGATCTAATGGCCCCGGCAGGTTGCTGTTGGCAACCAGGGAAAGCTCGTAGTCATCATAGATGACATAGCCGCTGGCAATGCCTGCATAGGCGTTGAGGCGCGTAAGGCCGAAGGTGTGGTCGTGATACCAAACCAACCGCGCACCCTGGTTGTTGGGGTAGTAGTACTCGGCCTCGTTCGATGCTGCGCCTGGATTCAGCACTGAGTTGTTCACGAAACTGGGGCCATGATCGCCGTTGGGACGCCACCAGGCATGCGGACCGCCATCGCTGATCCATGGAACATACCCGCCGTGCAGATGCACATCCGCGCGATCATCTCCCATAACTTCCTCTGCACCCATGATCGTTCGGTCAATTGGGAGAATGTGATCAGCCGGCAAATTATTGCGGAATGTGATCTGGACGGGTTCATCCCTTTTGGCGGCGATGATCCCGCCCAGATGTTTGAAGTTGCCTCCCTGGCCGAAGCCCCATAAGCGTGTCGGGTTGGGAAGATCGGGATGCAGTTGATCTTCAAACTGCCCGACGTCAATGGTGTAGTGAGTGGCTGTTACGGAGCCCCATGTTCTCGTCCCATCGCTTGCTGCTACAGGGATGTCACCCACACCGCGCAACGGCTGGACGAACTTTTGCAGGTTGGCGCTCTGCGAAAGGGCGTAGGCCTTAGAGTTAACCCGGGGCATATAATGGCTCAACACCAGCCCGGCCCCGGTGGCTGCCCCCAGTTTGAGAAAGTTTCTTCTGCTAAGCATTGGACACCTCCTACGGTTGTCGCTTTCTGTAGGGCGAATTGTCAATTCGCCCTGCAATTTCCGAATTTATTAGGGTTGCTTCATAAGGAAATATGTTCCGCTAGCTTGTAGCGCAATTGAAGTTCTTTTGCCGGGCCTCCTTTCCAAGACAAAAAACCGAAAGATAGGCCCAATATATTCTTATTCGCCATTAATTTGCGTCCCGCAAAGTAGTTATTTTAAGTCACTCTTTTGGGGGAGATTGTTTTTGAAACCTGACGGGCCGGCGCATCGAAACCCGTGATTCTCGAGGTGTTACTGCGCCCGCTTCGCGTGTCAGGTTTTTGCATGCGACTCGAACTTTGCGTAAGTCCAATTGATTATGGCCGCCAACACTGCTTATGCCGATTTCCCCCGCCTGGCCGCCCTCCACGCGGGCGACGGCTTTCTTCCTAAACGATGGCACAACCTTCTTCACATGCAAACGGCCTTGCTTCTGCGCTTTGGTCTGCTTGGCCTGCGCAACATCATCATCACCGAAGTGCCGTATCATATCGGCGAAGATCGCTAACGCGCCGCCAAATCAAAACGGCGAGCAGGAGACTTTGTGTCTCCTGCTCGCCGTTGCTTTAGAGCGGGTTCCACTTTGATTTACGGTTGCGGCGGCAGTTCGCGAAGCGTGCCGCCGCGCCGCACGCTTCGCGAACTGCGGCGTGAACTATAAATGCAACACGAAAACCCTTGTGGGCGTCGAATTCGGCGCGAAAACGGGCCGCTTGCGCGAGGCCCTATGCTACAACGCCAATTCGTGATCTGAGTCTATCTTCTGCATGATCGCCCAGGCAAACCGCTCCGACTTGTCCAGCAGTTCAGGGTCCACGTTGTCGAAGTCGTCGCGCGCGGTGTGGAAGTAGGGCGGCATTTTGGTCTTCGGGTCAAAGTTCAGCAGGCCGAGCGCTTTTTGCCCGTAATGAACGCAGGTGGAAAGCTCCGAGTCCAGGCCGCGAAAGACAAAAGGTTTGGCCGGCAGGTCGGCGTTTTCTTTGGCGACGGCTTCGGCGATCTGGATCAAGCCCGCGTCGGACTTCTGCGGGAACATCAACGTTTCTTCGATTACATAATTCAGGTCTGAGTTTTTGCCGCCGATGTTGTCGAGCACCAGATAACTGGCCCCGGGCGCATCTGCCCTGGCGTGGCGCCTGATCCAGTCGGCCATGCCGTAATGATGAACTTCCTCACAGCCGGTGTTGACCAGGAAGACTTCGGTGTTCGCCAGCGGCTCGCGCTTGAGTCGTTCGGCCAGGGCCAGCACGGCCGCGGCCCCGGTGGCGTTGTCGTTGCCGCCTTTGACGTAGGGGGTGAAATCAGGTTGAAGCGTGAAGACCAAACCGGCGGCCAGCACCGCCGAGACGTAGAGAGCGATGTCCCGTAAGAGCAAGCCGGAATTGAAGATGCCGTAAACAAACAAAGCGAGTAGAGCCAAAAGCACTACGCCGGCCAGGTTGGTCAAAACCTGAAAGAGCCGCCACAGCCCCACCGACTGCATTGCCAGCGCCGTGCGGTGCGTGTCCACGTGGCCGGTGACGACAACGCGCTTTTTGACTGCGCCCGTCGGCCTGGCAACGGCCCACACGTTCTGGCTTCTGGCGACCGGCAGGAACCAGCGCAGGGGGTTGTCGTACTTCAGAAGTTGCAGAAAGAAGGAACCGGCGGCGATGACGGCGATGATCGAAGCCGCCAGAGCGCCCATCGAAGCATTGAGCGAGCGCCCGGTGAAATAGTAAATGATGACGGCCAGCGTCATTAGCCCCAGCGCCAGCGCGAACGGGTGCCAGCCGGACATGGCCGAGTAGTATTCTTCCCAGCGCGCTTCGTAGCCGAGTTGCTCGAGCGCCGCTTTGCAATACTCGTGCGCCTTCTTTTCTTCGGGTGTGGTGCTCCCGCGCGGGCCGATGGTGTTGGTGAGGTATTCGACGTGTTTGAGGGCGGTGTCGGACATTCAATGCTCCAAAGGTTCAGTTTTCTTCTTCGTCAATTGGGAGAGAGAAGAGAGGGTATTCGAGATTCTGCGCCTTCATAAATGTCGCTCAAAACGCTGGCGACCGCGCGCAAATCATGAACCGAGGGCAACGCCTGATCTCTAAAACGGCGTTGTTCGTCGGCGGCTTCTTGTTGTAGCCGCCGCCAGTTTTCGATCTCGTTGCGCAGCGTCTCAGCCAGTGCTTTTCTTGGAGGAAGAGTCATATAACAGCATTCCCGACTTCAGGATCAGTTCGCGCAACGGGGGCCTGGCTTTTTCCAATGGCACTAAATCAAATGCATAATGCGTCGCTCTTTCAAGCCGGCCGTAGGCCTTAAAGAACTGACGCGGCGGCAGCCCCTCCACCGCCAGATCAATATCCGAATCGGGGCGAACCACCTTGCCCCAGGCAAAAGAGCCAAAGAGATAGACCCGCTCGACGCCGTACTCGTCGGCCAGAATCTGCGCCAGGCGTTCGGCCTCCTGCCGCGCTTTCTCGACGGCGGCCCGCATTTCGGGCGTGAGTTCAGCCTTTGCCAGCTTGCGCCAGAAGGCGCGGTAAGGAGCCAATTCTGCCGGGGTCATCTTGAGCGACATTATACATCGGTGACTGCTCACGGTTCTAATCCGCCCATACTCCTTGATTCAAAAGACAGGCTTGGTTCTGCTGTGGAAGTTCCCTGGCAAGACCAAAGCTAGTCGTTAGAACAACGTTGCTTGGCGGATTAGAAGCCCTCCCTATCATCAAATCGCAGGGTGAAACAATCAGAACTCAGGAATCAGAAATTCAAGAGCGTAAAACGGGGGAACGCGCCACCCGAAAACCGATGCTAACGTCGAAGTCCGCCGGGCCGATCCCGTACCGGCACGCGGCGCGGGAGTTCCATCGAAGGTCGTCCCACGACCCGCCGCGCACCACCCGCGTTGAGCCAGAAGCAGGGCCAAGAGGGTCAAGGGTTTCTTGACCTTCGCGGTCAGCGTAAATCTTGGAGTCAAACCAATCGGCGCACCACTCCCACACATTGCCCACCATGTCCAGCGGGCCATTTAGGTAAGTTCCGTTGGGATACATGCCGACCGGCGTGGTTGCGCTAAATTTGCTTTCGACGGAGTTGCATCGGTTCGGATCCCACTCGTCGCCCCAGGGCCAGAGCGAGTTTCGCGGGCCGCGGGCGGCCTTTTCCCATTCGGCCTCGGCGGGCAGGCGATACCGTTCGCCCGTCATTGCGCTCAACCACTTGCAATAGGCTTCGGCCTCGTACCACGTCACGCCCACCACGGGCAGGTTAGGCGCGTTCCACGTTGGATCATCCCAGAAGAAAGGTTGGCCGCGTTTCTCAGCCGGGCGGCCTGCCAGCCAATCAGAGTAGTTCTTGCGCACCTTTTCATCGGTGATGAATGACAGGTCAGCATCCAGCTTTCCAGTTTGCCAGCGCCAGCCGTCGTCGCTCCAATAATTCTGGTTGTCGTAGCCTTTGGCTTCCCAGAAGAGGCGGTATTCGGCGTTGGTCACCGGATACTTGCCGATGGCGAATTCGGAGACGAAGACGGTGTGCTGAGGCTTTTCGTCATCCCAGGATTCGGCGTTTTGGGCTTTGAGTCGTTCAGCCTCCTCTTCGCTGGTGCCCATGTGAAAGAGACCGGAGGGAATAGTGACGGCTTCAACTCCCGGGGTAGGTGAGGCAAAGCGCGGGTCGCCAACAGCGCCGAGGGCAAGGCCGAGCGGGCGGCGGAGGGTTGGTTCGACAATCGGCGGGTTGGCCGTAAACGCTTCCAACGTTGCCGTGGCCAGGTTTTGCCGCGTGTCGGGCAAGACCCGATCCGCCGGTAGATCGGAGAGGGCCAGCCCGGCGAGGGCGAGGGCGGAAGCGCGATCGGCAGGAGAAGCGCCCAGACCGGCCAGCAGTTTCAAAAAGTCGTTGGCCCGCCGCTCACCGGCAATGGCTAAATACCCGGCGGCCAGCCGCGCCGGTTCGGCCCAGTGATCATCGGCCAGATGGGCCGAGAGAAAAACGCGTTGCTCGTCGGGCGAGTTTTCCTCGGCCAGCTAGCGCCCGGCCAGAAATTCGCGAAAGGTGCGATGGGTGAAGAAGCCGTAGCGCCGATTCTCTTCTTCGAGCAGGCCGCCCCGGTCGGCCACCAGGCGCGCGAAACGGCGGGCCTCGTCGCGCGCTTTTTTCTCGTCCGCCGCCGGGCCAAAAGCCGGCCAGATCAAGTCCAGCAGATCATCTTCGGGCAGGGCGTCGCCGCGCTCGCGCAGGACGTGCAATTCAAAAGCAATCCGGGCCAGCCGGTTGCGGCGCGTTTCCCAATCCAGTCCGCCCCACTTCTCCAGCCCGGCTTTGGCCTCTCCTTCTTTGTATGGCTCGGTGAGCAGGATGCGCACCGCGTGCTCGTAGAGTTCCGCCCGCTGGCGCGGCAGTTCGCGGCGGTCGTAATGCACCAGAGCAAAAATCGTCGTCATCAGCGGCGTGACGGCCAGACTGCGCACCCGCTCGTCGCTGGCGGCGATGCGATGGCACAGGTCAGCCGCCTGCTTTCGCGCCTCGTCGCCGGGGTAGGCCACACCGCACCAACTGCGGATGAGGCTGTCGCGCTGTTCGGGGGTGAGCGGTTGCACGTCGCATTTGCGAAAGCCGCTCACCTCCGCCGCGCCGAAGTAGGCGATGGTGCGGGAGGTGACGAGGTAGCAGTTGCGTTGCTGGGCGGCAAACTCGCGCACCAACCCCTCGATGGCCTCGCGCACCCGCTCGCGATCTTCCGGGTCTACTTCGTCCACGCCGTCGAACATGAGCAGACAGCCCTGACTCAGCGCCCTGGCAAAAAAGTCGGCGGGCAAGTCGAGGGCCGGGTGTCGTTCGGCAATGTAAGTTGCAATGAAGTCGAGCAGGGCGGCGGCGGTGCGATCTTTTTTGTTCTCTTCGCAGTAGCGGTTGAAGGCGCGCAAGGGAACGATGGCCGGCAATAGTGAGTTGCCGTCTTCAAGGGCCTCGACAAAAGCTTTCTGCCCGGCGGGGAGCTTTTGTTTGAGGCGGGCCCGGGCCACGGCCAGCCCGGCCCATTGCAGTAACGTGCTTTTGCCGGAACCGGCGGCCCCGACAATGGCGAGTTTGGGCGACCGGGCAATCGCGCCGGTTAACTCCAGAGGTTCAGGCGGCTCGCCCCGGCCCAGCCGCATTTCTCGCAACGGCAACCCTTCACCTTCCTCAACCGCTTCGGCTGAGGGCGGGTGTTCGGCTTCGGGCGTCATCCGCACCGAGATGTAGGCCTGGTCGAGTTCAGGCGTTTCAATGCCGCGCGCCCGGGTGTCCAGCCCCCGGAATTTGAAATAGCGATAGTCCTCGATGACGGCTTTGAGGTAAGGTTGGACTAAATCGTCGGCCAGAAATTTTTCGGCGTCTTTCTTGCCGATGTCTTCCACCGCTCCCGTCCAACCTTTGAGATAAGAGAAAATGACGCCTCCAGCGACCGCCAGCACCACCACTGCGGCTACAGCCAACCAGCCGTAAACGCGGAGCACCTCGGGCAAACATTTGTTGATCCCCTCCGTAAAGCATGTTTCAAAAGGATCAGGGGTTGGAGTGGGAGAGGACGGCGGGAGCGTGCCCGCTTGCGCGTGAGCGCGCGCGGCAACAAAGGGGAGCGCCCAAAACAGCAGAACGACCAGAAGCAAAAACGCGGCCCTGACGCGAAGCGTAGCCATGCCGCGAGTATAGAACGAAATGAATTATGGGGCAATGAACGGGCCGGATTGGAACAGACCGGACAACGAATAGACTTTATCGGAAATTAGCTCCTAGCCTGCGTCCTCGCGGGCGGCCCAACTGCGTGTTTGAGGGCGGTGTCGGACATGAGATTATTCTTCGTCAGTTCCCCAGGTGAAAGCTAACAACATTAATTTCGCGTGGGCCTTCGGCAGGGATGACCAGAACTGCAATATTCCCGTACCTGGCCCGTACACGTTTGTGGAGAGAAACGCGGTCAGCATCATGATCTACTACTTCTTTTTTGTGTACGGCTACGTATTCACTTTTGTATTGTGCTCGCATTTCCAGCGGCAAACTTTCCCACCAAATTTGCTCTTGATGAATCTTCTTGCGCTGGAGTACAGCCCGATACCGTCGCCAGGCCGCTTCCAAAACAGCGTCAGTGGTGATGCCCTCGGCTTCAGCCTCACGGCGTATCTCCTCGGCCATTTTGTCTGGTACTTGCACGCTCATTGGCTTTACCCTTTCGTGTTCACCCACACACTCTTCACTTCTGTGTACAGGTCGAGCGCCTCCGGCCCCATCTCGCGGCCCCAGCCGCTTTGCTTGTAGCCGCCGAACGGGCTGGCCGGGTCGAAGTTGTTGTAGGTGTTGATCCAGATCGTCCCGGTGCGAATGGCGGCGGCGACTCGGTGCGCCCGCCCCAAATTCTCCGTCCACACCCCGCCGGCCAAACCGTAATCCGAATTGTTGGCGATGGCGATGGCCTGCTCTTCACCGTCGAACGGAATGAGGGTGGCAACCGGGCCGAAGATTTCTTCGCGGACGATGGCCGACTCTTGATTCTCGGTGTTGAACACGGTTGGGGCGACAAAGAAGCCGGGCCGGTCTAGCCGGCTCCCGCCCGCCACCAGGGTTCCGCCCTCGGCCTTCCCCTTTTCTACGTAGCCCAGCACGCGCTCCAACTGCTCTTCACTCACCAGCGGCCCCATTTGTGTGCCATCGGCCAGACCATCGCCCACCTTCGTCTTTTGCGCCGCCTCGACGAGCATGGCCTGAAACTGCTCAAAGATGCTCCGTTCAACCAGCACCCGACTGCCGGCCGTGCAAAGCTCGCCCTGGTTGTAAAAGATTCCGGCGGTCACGCCGCGCACCGCCCGCTTGAGGTTGGCGTCGGCAAAAATAATGTTGGCGCTCTTGCCGCCGAGTTCGAGCGTCACCCGCTTGAGGTTGCTGGCCGAGGCGGCCACGATCTTCTTGCCCACCTCGGTCGAGCCGGTGAAGCTGATCTTGTCAACGCCGTTGTGAGCCACGAGGGCCGCGCCGGTTCGCCCGTCGCCGGTCAGCACGTTGAGCACGCCCGGCGGCACTCCGGCCTCGGTTGCCAGTTCGGCCAGGCGCAGAGCGGTGAGCGGAGTCTGTTCGGCAGGTTTGAGAACCACGGCGTTGCCCATCGCCAGGGCGGGGGCGGCCTTCCAACTGGCGATCAGCAGAGGAAAGTTCCAGGGCACGATCGCCCCGACCACGCCCACCGGTTCGCGCAAGGTGTAATTCAAAATGCCGGGCGTTGCCAGGGGCACGGTCTGGCCGCCGTATTTGTCGGCCCAACCGGCGTAATATCGAAAGTGCGCCGAGACCAGGGGCAGGTCGCCGCGACTGCTCTCGAACAGCGGCTTGCCGTTGTCCATCGTTTCGAGCTTTGCCAGTTCGTCGCGGTTGGCGTCAATGAGTTCGGCCAGCTTGAAGAGAATGTGACCGCGTTTGGCCGGCGGCGTGGCCGCCCACTTGGATTGGGCGGCGCGGGCGGCTTGCGCCGCCTGATCGACGTGAGATTCAGTTGCTTGAACGACAGTGGCCAGCGGCTGGCCGGTGGCCGGGTTCAACGTGGGGAAGCGTTCGCCGCCGCCCGCCCATTCGCCGTTGATGAAGAGCTTGTGTTCACGCTCGAGGAAGGTGTTGAGATCGGACATTGCCATGATCTTGTAGGGGCGGGGTGACCCCGCCCCTACGCCCGGGTATTATTTCTTTTTCTTGGCCGCCTTTTTCTTGGCTGGTTTTTTGGCGGCCTTCTTCTTTGTTGCCGCCTTCTTCTTGGGCGCAACCTTCTTCTTCGCAGCCTTCTTCTTGGCCGCCTTCTTCTTGGGCGCGGCGCGCTTCTTGGCCGGGGCGGCAGGCATCGGCTCGGCCATCGGCATCGGGGCCGGTTCCTCAGGCATCATCGGCATTGGAGCCGGCATTGGCTCGCCGCCCTGGCCTTCGGCCATCATCACCCAACCGAGGCCCAGCCGTCCGAGCGTGGCTTCAGTCGGGTTTCCGGTTGCATTGTCCCAACCGGACATCTCGTAGTACGCGTCCTGTGCTTTGTTCATTTCATCCTCCGTGAGAGCTACGCCTGCGGTTGGGCCTTCGCCCTGCAGGGCTTTATAGAACTTCTTTGGCAGTTTGTCCGCTTTGCGATCAATGCCTTCCCGGGCATTGAAAACACGCAACATGTTGAGGCGGCGTTCCCCGGCCGCCATCAACTCATCCAGCGCAAAATCGCCCCAGCCGGTGACGGCGTTGACAAAGTCTACCGTTTCCTGCGGGCCGTAGAGAGTCCAGGCTGGCCCCCACACAAACTGGCACAGGTCAGCCGAGTCGAGGAAGGAGTAGAAGTGTTGGGTCTTCATGGCGAAGCGCACTTTGTCTTCGCCGAGCGAAAACTGCTTCTGGGTCGAGTCGAAGCCTAACATTTTGAGGCGGCCCAGGTAGAGATCAGCCGCGCCGTCTTCGATCATCGGGTCGTGTTCGGAGGATTGGTGGTCGGCGCCGAAGGGGTGGACGGCGTAGATCAGGCCGAGACTGCGTTTGGCGTGCGGCATGTGGGCCGGGGCCTCGGCGCCTTTGACAGTGATGAGGTAGTCGTGGCCCTTGCCCAGGCGGTCGGCGGCCTTGCGCGAGCCTTCGGCCAGCACGTCGCCGAAGCCCTCGCGTTTTGCCATCATATCGGTGGCCTTCACCATCGCTTCGGCGTCGCCAAACTTGAGCGGGAAGCCGACTTCGGCTTCGGTGAGGACGCCGTTCTCGTAGCATTCCATCGCCCAGGCCACGGTCGCGCCAGCGCCGATGGTGTCGAGGCCATATTCGTTGCAGACTTTGTTGGCGTAAGAGACGGCGTGCAGGTCGCTGACGCCGCAGTACGAGCCGAAGGTGGAGAGGGTTTCGTATTCAGGGCCGCCGTGGCGGCGCTCCACCGGTTTGCCCATGAACTCGGTTTCGACCACGCGCTTGCAGTTGACGGTGCAGGCGTAGCAGGTATCGCGCTCTTTGAGAATGGTTTCGGTCATCACTTCGCCGGAGATTGGCTCGAAGCCTTCGAATTGCCCGGCGTTGTAGTTGTAGGTGGGCAGGGTGCCGATGGAGTTCTGGAAGGAGAGCACCGAGGCCGTGCCGTGCAGTTTGAGGCCGAGCACGTCGGCGTTGCTTTCGAGGCCGCTTGCGCCGGCCTTGGCCAGTTCGTTGATGGCCTTGGCATTGCTGGTGGGCAATTTCTTGGATTTGCCGCGCACGACGACGGCTTTGAGATTCTTGCTCCCCATCACTGCGCCCAGGCCGGTGCGCCCGTTGGCCCGGTTGGCCATGTTGATGATGGCGGCCAGCCGCGAGAGCTTTTCGCCCGATGGCCCGCACTGGGCAATCTCGATCTTGTCGTCGCCCAGTTCTTTCTTGAGCAGGTCGTCTACTTCGGAGGTTGTCTTGCCCCACAAGTGCGAGGCGTCGCGCAGTTCAGCCTTGCCGTCGTTCAGCCAGAGGTAGACAGGTTTTTCAGACTTGCCCTTGACGACGATGCCGTCGAACCCGGCGAACTTCATTTCGGCCGGGAAGAAGCCGCCGCATTGCGAGTCGCCGATGCCGTCCACTAAAGGCGATTTCGCGTTAGCGGTCATGCGGCTCTGGCCGGAGATGGGCGCGCCGGTGGTCACCGAGAGCATGAGGGTCAGCACGTTGTCGGGGCCGAGCGGGTCGGCGCCGGGCTTCAAGTCACGGAGGATGTAATACATCCCCATGGCCGAGCCGCCGAGGTATTTGCGGTAGAAACTTTCAGGCGGGGTTTCGACGGCCAGTTGGCCGGTGGTGAGATTTACGTGAAGAATTCTTTGGTTGTATCCGTTGGGCATATAGTTCCTCCGTGACGTATAATTGGTTTAGCTGTAGCAGAAAGGCAACGGCGATGAAACCGACTAAAACAAGAGCAACTAATCCTAAAAACTCAAAGAAAAAACTTGTGCGGGAAGTGTACAGAGATGAACCTTATGAATACTACCCGCTTGGCAAGCACGTCGTGGCCGCGCCGGGCGTGTGTGGCGGGCGACCGACTTTCAAATATACACGCCTGGAAGTGAGCATTATTTTATCCCTAATCGCCGCAGGCGAAACGGTTGAGCAGGTCGTCCGAGCCTATTCGCGCAGTCGGCTCACCCCGGAAGCTGTATCAGAAGCAATTCGCCTGGCTGACAAGGCCCTCGCTCGCTCCGCGAAAGTTTTACAGCCAGTGTCATGATCGTCGTTGACGAGAACCTGCACGACCAGCGGCTGATGACGGCAATTGCTGGCTGGTATCACGGGCAGGCAGTTGCTTTGCCCAAAGAGCGCATCCGCGAAGTCCCCACCTTTTTGCAGCGATTGTTCCGCCTGCCCGGCTTCAAAACCAAAGCTCTGAGAATGGCGAAGGTGGTCCGCCTGTCTCCCAACTACATCGAATATTACGAATCGGATCGGAAGATCCAATCATTCTTGTGGCCCGAATAGCTTGTCAAGGCCATTGTACAAGATGGCTCGCCTTAAGCAGTGAAGCTAGAGTGTTCAAAGCGCCGTCTCAGCTTTTAGCCCCAGCCAGCCTTTCAGGAAGTCACGAGCAATTTTCCAGTCCAGCCAGTCTTCCTCCTCTGCCATGACAGATTGCGCCACCCGCTTCTTTTGTTCTGGTTCGAGGTGCCCATTGGCGAGCAGAGCTGAACGCTCTTTGAGATATGAGCCGAACTGCTCGAACGACATTCCGTAGCGTTTTTCTAGAGCGGTAATCCGGGTGCGGTAGCGGTCAATTTGGCGCAGCATAAAGTCCAACATCAATTCGCGTACTGCATCTTCGGACGTGGCAAACGCCTGGTGCCGAACAAGCGGTTCAACGATGGCAACAACATCGTGGTCAGTCATGGTTGGTGATGTCTCCCGTCTGATTGTACAAGATTCTCCACCGTCGAGTCAAAGTTTAAGTGGATGAATCTCGCGTCGTCAGCCGGTGAGCCAATAAGATAGGAATGGCCGTCAAAGCGACGACGAACAAGGCCACCACGTTGGTCACCGGCCGGTCGCGCGGCCTCACCAGTTGGCTGAAAATCCAGATCGGCAGGGTGGCCTGTTGCCCGGCGGTGAAGGTGGTGACGATGACTTCGTCGAAAGACAGGGCAAAGGCCAGCATCCCCCCGGCCAGCAGGGCGGTGGCAATGGTCGGCAGGAGGATGTAGCGGAAGGTCTGGAAGGTGTTGGCCCCCAGGTCCATCGAGGCCTCAATCTGTGAGTAGCCCGTCCGGCGCAGGCGGGCGATGACGTTGTTGTAGACGGTCACGATGCAGAACGTGGCATGGCCGACCACGATGGTAAAGTAACTGAATGGCACGTCTGTCAGGCTCATCGCCGACCGCAGGGCAATGCCGGTGACGATGCCGGGCAGGGCGATGGGCAGGATGACCAGAAACGAGATAGCCTCGCGGCCAAAGAATTTGCTCCGGTGGACGGCCAGGGCGGTGAGACTGCCCAGCACCAGGGCGGTCGCAGTAGCCGAAGCCGCCACCTGGAACGAAAGCGCGAGCGCCTTCCAAAGCTCGGTCTCGCAATCGAAGAGCGAAGGACAGCCGCCAACCAGCCGCTCCCAGGCGGCGCCGAACCAGTGCAGGGTCAGGCCGGGCGGCGGGAAGCTGAAAGTGGCCTCGTCGGTGGTGAAGGCGTACAGGGCAATGATGAGGATGGGAAAATGCAGGAAGACCAGCGCCCCGGCAGTGGCGGCTTTGAGGCCCCAGGACGGCGCGTTGAGTTTAGAGCGCATCGAAAGCTCCCAGCCTTTTGGCGACGACAAGATAGATGCCCATGATGACCATCGGAATGGCGGTGAAAGCGGCGGCCAACGGGATATTGCCCGCTGTGCCCTGTTGTACTAACACCACTTGCCCGATAAAGTAACTCGAGTCGCCAATTGTGCCTGGAATAATGAAGTCGCCCAGGGTGAGTGAAAAGGTGAAGATGGAACCGGCGACTACCCCCGGAAACGCCAGCGGCAGGATGACGGTGCGGAAGGTTTCGCCGGGCCGCGCCCCCAAATCGCCGGCGGCTTCAATCAACGATTTCGGCACCCGCTCCAGCGCGGCCTGAATCGGCAGGATCATGTAGGGCAGCCAGACGTAGACGAACACCAGCCACATGCCAATAGCCGACACCGACAGGGATGGGCCGCCGACGACCGGGAGGCCCAGCGCCCAATCCAGCGCCCCTTGCAGACCCAGCCGGGCCACAAACCAGCTAATGATGCCTTCCTTCGCCAGAATCAATTTCCAGGCGTAGACGCGGATGAGGTAGCTCGACCACAACGGGAGCAGGACGGCCAGATAAAGGAAAGCCTTTGTCTGACCGGTGGCATAGCGGGCCATGTAATAGGCCAATGGGAAGGCCAACAGGGCCGCGGCCAGGGTAACTGCCGCCGCCATCCCCGAAGTGCGCAAGGTGACGTCGAGGTTGGCCGGAGTGAATAACTCGGCGTAAGTGGCGAGGGTGAACTCGCGGACGACCAGGCCGGTGAAGCGGTCAATATGAAAGAAGCTCTGGACGAGCATAGAGAAGAGCGAGCCGAGATAGACCACGCCCAGCCACAACAGCGGCGGCGCTAACAGCAAAACGAGCGACAACGTGGAGCGGCGATAGAGGAAGGTGGAGAGTTGCCGCCAGAGGTCGTGTTGAGGGGCGGAAGTAGTTGCCATGTGTTGGTTGTTGGAGGTTGGATGCTTATCCAACCTCTAAGCTCCCGCCTCGGCAATCGGTCGATTATGGGCGCGTTCCCACACCAGCTTCACTGAGCGGCCTCGGGCGGCCAGCACGTCCATTGAAGTGGTGCGCAGGTTTTGTTCGACGACGGTCAGGTCACCGCCGCCATCCAGTTCGACCAGGTAGCGGGTGTGCATGCCCAGATACACCACGTCGCGGATGCGGCCCGGCGCCGCGCACTCGCTTTCGGCTACCGGCGCATTCACTTCGCGGAGGTGGATCTTTTCAGGGCGGACGGTGAACGTTTGAGTAGAGCCGGTGATGGCTTTGGCGATTGGCCCGCTGACCAGGTTCGAGACGCCGACGAATCCGGCCACGAAGGCAGTGGCCGGCCGCTCGTACACCTCGGCGGGTGTACCGATTTGTTCGATTTTGCCTTGATTGAACACGGCCAGCCGCTCGCTCATCGTCAGGGCTTCCTCTTGATCGTGGGTGACGAAGACGAAGGTGATGCCGACTTGTTTTTGAATGGCCTTAAGTTCGATCTGCATCTGCTGGCGCAGTTTGAGATCGAGGGCGCCAAGCGGTTCGTCAAGCAGGAGCACGCGGGGGCGGTTGATGAGGGCGCGGGCCAGGGCCACGCGCTGGCGCTGGCCGCCGGAGAGTTGTGAGGGTTTACGGCGGGCCAGGCCGGGCAGTTGCACCAGTTCCAGCATTTCTTCGACGCGCCGCTCGCGCTCGGCTTTTGGCACTTTCTTGATCATCAGGCCGTAGGCAATATTCTCGCCGACGCTCATATGCGGGAAGAGGGCGTAATCCTGGAAGACGGTGTTGACGTCGCGTTCGTAGGGCGGCAGGTCAGTCACCTCTTCGCCGCGCAATTCAATGCGGCCCGCGGTCGGCAGTTCAAATCCGGCGATCAGGCGCAAGCAGGTGGTTTTGCCGGAGCCGGACGGGCCGAGCATTGAGAAGAATTCGCCGTCGAGAATGTCAAGGTTGAGGCCGTCAACCGCTTTCACTTCGCCAAAGTGACGGCTGACGTTGATGAATCGGACAGCAGGAGTGTCATTCGTCATAAAGTTACGAGGGCCGGGAAAAGGGGGGAAAAGAAGGAACGAAGGGAAATGCGGGGTGAGATTTCCCGCATTTCCCTGGTTTCCCGTGATTCCTGAGACTTAGCGTCCGCCGATCACCGCCACGTAGCTGGTGACCCATTCATAGTACGGCACGCACTCCTGGCGGCCATCACCGCAGTCGGTGGTGGGTGTCCGCCACCAGAGGATTTTGTCGAAGCTGTTCAGGCCGTTGGCTTCGCAACCTGTGTCCCCGAGCAGAGCATTGCCCTTGCAGGCGGCGAGCACTGCCGGGATCGTCTGGAACCAGGCGGCAAGGTCGCCTTGCAGTTTCACGTTGAGCGAATGCTCGAGCCACTTGTAAGCGCAGTTCGGGTGCGGGGCGTCAATGTGCATCATGGTGGTGTCGGCCCAGCCCGTCGCCCCTTCTTCCGGGACCACGTAAGAGATGGGTGCGCCGCCCAGAGCCAGGAGGTTGGCCTGGAAGGGCCACGAGGAGGAGGCGGCCACCCCTTCGTTGGTGAAGTCGTCCATCTGGATGAAAGCATCGTGCCAGTAACGGCCCACCAGTTCGCGCTGTTGCCGCAGAAGGTCGAGGGCGGCGTTGAACTGGTCGCGGGTGAGGGCGTAGGGGTCTTTGATGCCGAGTTCGGGCCGGTGGGCCTTCAGATAAAGCGCGGCATCGGCCACATAGATCGGGCCATCGTAAGCCTGGACGCGGCCTTTGTTGGATTCGCCGTCAGGCAGGGTCGTTTCTTCAAAGACGACATTCCAACTGGTGGGGGGCTGATCGCCAAAGACTTCGGTGTTATACATCAGCACATTCGAGCCGGACTGATAGGGTGCGCCGTAGTGCTTGCCATCCACCGTGTGCCAGGGCGCATTTTGCAGGCGCGGGTCAACCTTGCTCCAGCTTGGGATGAGGCTGATGTTGACTTCCTGCACCCGGCCGCCGGAGATCAGGCGGTTGCTGGCGTCGCCCGAGGCAGTGACCAGGTCGAAGCCGCCTTCGTTCATTAAAGCCACCATTTCGTCCGAGGTGGCGGCAGTCTTGACGCTGACTTTACAGCCAGTTTCTGCCTCAAAGCCGGTCACCCAGTCGTAGTTCGGGTCGGTTTCGCCGCGCTCAATGTAACCGGCCCAGGCGACGATGGAGACTTCACCTTCACCTTCGCCGACAGTCTGCAGGGGGCCCCCGGCTTCTTCTGTGGGGGTAGCCGGGGTTGCGCAGGCCGCCAACACAAGGCTAACCAGAGCCAACCCGGCCAATACTTTGTGGATCGATTTGGTGTTCACTGCTTGCTCCTCCTTGGGGTGTGGATAAAATGTGATATTCGGCTTGCCGTTCGAGTAAGCGTTGCGCTGGGTTTCTGGGCTATATCACCTGCCTTTCGATTGAGGGTAAAGGATGTAAACAAGTATAGTGATTTTAGTGCCAGAGTCAACGCGTTGTCGGACAATTCGGACAATTTGATTTCCTGCCGTAAAGCGTTACAATCTCGCAGTTACAGGAGCCGCTAATGACAGACTTTTTGCTGACGCTTCATTCGATAGTGCGCTGGGTGATCATGGGGACGGCTCTGGCGGCGGTGCTCAGGTTTGGGCTGGGCTGGCGGCGAGGCGGCCCGTTCAGCCCGATGGATAACGGGTTAACCGCCGGTTTCAGCGGGTTGATGGATTTTCAGGTGTTGCTAGGCCTGGTTTACCTGTTCTGGGCAGGGTTTGCCGGGGAAGGGTTTGCCCCGTTCCGTATTCAGCACGCCATTACCATGATTCTCGCTGCCGTAGCCGCTCACCTGCCTTCCCGCTGGAAAAAAGAGACCGACAAAATCCGGTATCGCAACAGCCTGTTTGCCATTTTAGGCTCGCTGATGCTCGTCGTTGTCGGGGTAGCTGCCCTGCCGCAGGGGTGGTTTGGCTAATGCTCCTAATCAAACGCTCATCAACATAGGCCAAACGTCATTTGACTTCGAGGGCGACTCTGTTTATACTGCGAATCGTCAAAGGAGCTATAGAATTCGCCTATGCCCGGAGATAAAACCTCACTGGAGTTCACAATATCCTAAAAGCACGCAGGAGAGATATGTCTGCGTGCTTTTTTATTTCCACCCCACCCCTATCTTAGCAAAGGAGAGACATCCATGATGGACAATCGAATCGCAAAAATCGAGAAGGCGAAGCGATATGCAGAGGAGCGTCACCGGTTTCGCTTTGAAAGCTTTTCAGTGAAATTCCACGGCGATAATAACGACCACGCCGTAAGTTTTGACAATGGGAAATGGCATTGCGACTGTGAATACTTTTTGATGCACGATTGCTGCAGCCACACCATGGCCATGGAACGGTTGTTGGACAAGATGTTGCCCGAACTCGTGGCAGAAGCCGCGTGACTGCGTGACAACCGAATAGTTCAGAAAACGGCGGGCGAGGCTGAATAACAGCCTCGCCCGTTTTGTTTGCGGTGGAGTATAATCACCGCCATCCCGCGGGGCATTGCCCCGCTTTTTTGCGCGTGGCGCCCTTCAATGAAACGTTGGCAATTCTTCCTCGGCCTGGTAATCAGCGCTGTTTTCGTCTACATCTCACTCAAAGGGATCGATCTAGGCAAAGCCTGGGACGCTCTGCAAGGCGCAAACTACTGGTGGCTCATCCCGGCAGTGGCGGTGTATTTTCTGGCGGTGTGGGCGCGCGCCTGGCGGTGGCACTACCTTTTGCGCCCGCTCAAGCGCATATCCCTGCGAACCATGTTCCCCATCGTCGTCGTCGGCTACATGGGCAACAACATCTACCCGGCCCGCATCGGCGAGCTTCTGCGGGCCTACATGCTGAAACGAAAAGAAGAGGTGCGGGTCAGCGCCAGTCTGGCAACCGTCGTCGTCGAGCGCGTCTTCGACGGGGTGGTGATGCTGGGCTTCGTCATCTTCAACCTGCCCGCGCTGGCCGCCGTCTCAGGCGATTCGGGCTACGTGGGCAGTATCGAGCAATTGGCAATTTGGGGGACGGTCGCTTTCGCCGGGGCGCTCGCCGCGTTTTTACTGGCCGCCATGTTCCCCCGCCAATCCCTGGGCCTCTTTCACCGCTTCGCCACCCTGCTTATTCCAGAACGATTCCGTCAGAGAGCCGTCGGTCTCGTCGTCGGCTTTTGGACGGGATTGGAATCTCTGCGCTCTCCAGTCAGCATCTTTATGGTCTTCGCCACTTCGGTCGTCATCTGGCTGTTGGAGACGGTGAAGTACTGGTTTGTGATGCACGCCTTCAGCTTCTCAGTTTCCTTCTTCGCCCTCATGCTGATGAACGGCATCGTCAACCTTGCTACCACCATTCCATCTGCGCCCGGCTACGTGGGCACGTTCGACGCGCCGGGCATCGCCGTGCTCAAAGCCTTTGGCGTGGAAGGCGGCCTGGCGGCTAGCTATACCGTTGTCCTGCATGTAGCTCTCTGGCTCCCCATCACCGCGCTGGGGCTGTATTACTTTGGCAAAGAGAGTTTGTCGTGGAGCAGCCTGGAAACAGAGTTGGCCAAGATAAAACGGGCAAAAGAAGGGGTGAGTTGACAAACCCGCTTTGAAGCAGGATTGGCGCAAGGCGCGGGGCGATAACCTGGTAGCGCACTTTGTCGCCGAAACTGTTGCTGAAATGCCTGCCGAGTCGATTGATAACGCAGTTTTGCTCACATTGACGGAGGTCGAGACGAAGTTGCTCTGCGGCAAAGAATACGAATTGCCGTATCAGACAAATTGCGACGCGTCGGCTCAACCCTGCTCAAAGACATCCGGATGCGGCCAGCACGTGAAGAAGATGGCCTGCAAGTAGCCGATATGATGGCGGGCGCGGCGGCAAGCGAACATATTGGCGACAACGCCCTCCTCGGCTACTTGCGCGACAAGGCTAAACTGATAGACTTCACTGGGAAATAAAACCGCCCCGGCTAGTTGGGGATGCTTTTACCCAGGCTCTTAGCACCTGAAACCCAACCCGCGCCCATCTGTCGGGCACGACTTCACCGGGGGGAACTTGCAAAGCAAGCTTACAAGGCTGATTATAAGCCTGCTCAGAGAGATGCGTCAATCATGAAAATCGCTATCGTAGGCGCCGGCCCGGCCGGGCTGGCCGCCGCCTACGACCTCACCAAAGCCAAATACAACGTCACTCTTTTTGAAGGCGCTCCCAACGTCGGCGGCCTCGCCGCCGGGTTCAAAGCCCCACACTGGGACTGGTCACTCGAAAAGTTTTACCACCACTGGTTTCAAACTGATAAAAGCGTCCTCGGCCTGATCGACGAACTGGGCTGGCGCGATCAAGTCGTCTTTCCACGCCCCTACACCGTCATCTACTGGGAAGGCAAGTTCCACCCGTTCGACTCGCTCTTCACCAACATTCCTCTCTTCCTCCTGCGGCATTTCTCACTGCCCGACGTCGTCCGGTTTGGGTTGGTGGGCGCGTACTTGCGTTTCTCGCCCTGGTGGCAACCGCTGGAAAAAGAAACTGCCGACGCCTGGATGCGCCGCTGGTGCGGCCCGCGCGTTTACGAAACGCTGTGGAAGCCGATGCTCGTCAGCAAATTCGGCGAAGAAAACCTGAAGGTAGTGAACATGGCCTGGCTGTGGGCGCGCCTGCACAGCCGCACCACCCGCCTGGGCACCTTCACGGGTGGATTTCAAGTATTCATGGACAAATTGGCCGAGGTGGTGAAGAAGCAGGGCGGGCAAATCTGGCTGAACAGCCAGGTGACCGGGATCAGGAAAAACGCCGACGGCGGCTTCAACGTGGAAACCGCCTCTGCCGGGGCAACCTTCGACGCGGTCATTTCCACCTCCTCGCCGGCCCTCATGGCCCGCCTCGCCCCCGACCTCCCCGACGAGTACGCCGAGAGTCTCCGCGCTCTGAAATCAATGGGCGCTGTCGTTCTGGTGCTGGCCCTGACGCGGCGGCTGACGAAATACTACTGGCACAATATCCCCAAAGAAGCCGGTTTCCCGTTCCTGGCTCTGGTGGAGCACACCAACTACATTGCCCCCGAACACTACGGTGGCGACCATTTGGTTTACTGTGGCGACTATCTCGACCCCGACCACGAGTATTTCAGCCTGACCAAGAACGACTTGCTCGAAAAGTTCTTGCCTGCCCTCAAGCGCTTTAACCCCAATTTTGACCGCAGTTGGGTGAAGGACTCGTGGCTGTGGAAGACGGCTTATGCCCAACCGATTCCGCCCGTCAACCATTCGCAAAACATCCCGCCGCTTCGCGCCTCACTCAAGGGTCTGTATTTTGCCAGCATGAGCCAGGTGTACCCTTGGGATCGCGGCACGAACTTCGCCGTCGAAATCGGGCGCAAGGTGGCGCGGCTGGTGATGGAAGACTATCGGCCAAACCGGCAGTGACAGCCTCGCCCGAATCAAAAACGCCCGAATTTTGAGGCGTTTTTTTGATCCACTTCCTGACCACAGGCACGAAGTGCTTTTGCGTAGCAAAGCGAACACTTCGTGTCTGTGGTTGGCCCATGCGGTTGATTGAAAACCGGTAGAGCCTGATTTTCTCTGCGTTCTCTGCGGTTAAATCGGTTAGGCCACAGAATCTTTTAGGGCTTTTGCTGGGCGGATTTTGACGGCGGTGCTGGCAGGCTTGGCCTTGAACACCCTGGGCTGTTTGGTGAACGGGTCAATGCCTTCCCGCTCTGGCACAGCCGGTTTGTGCACCGCTTTCAGCTTGGCAATGCCGGGCAGGGTCACTTCGGAACCGGCCTTGAGTTGCTCGACCGCTACATTCATCACGGCGTCGAGCACTGCACTTACTTCCTTCTTGCCCAGGCCGGTTTTTTCGGCTAGTGCCGCCACAAATTCAGATTTGGTCATTCCTTTAGCCATTGTTGTGCTCCTTTGTTGAAAGTGGTTCGGATACGAAATTGGCCGAAACTATACTCCAAAATGCGGGAATGCGCTAGCGGAGGGGTATTTTGTAGGTCGGATGTTCTAGGCCTCAAAAACAGTGGATTCTTCGAATGAGGCGGATAGAGATCCGCTAAATTCGCCAAATCCGTGTTATCTTTCTCGTGAGCGTGAAGAGCGTTCAGCTCGGTTCAGGAGACGCCCCGGTGAAAAAAGGCCAGAAGAAGAAACAAGACAAAGCGCTCAAGAAGCGGGCAAAAGAGAAACATGCCCATAAGCGCGCGCAGGCGCTTGGGGTAATGGCCGCCCTGTATCACATCCGCCACGCGCGCAATTACCCGATTGAAGGCTGTTGGGTTCAGAAAGACTGGCAGAGCGGGGATGGCGGTTTGGCAGTGGTCGTCATCGCCCGGCGTCAGCCCAACGGCAACCTCGTGTTCGGCAACTACCTGGTGGACGTGTTTTGCCTGGGGTTGAAGGACACTTATTGCAACGCCGATATTCCGGCGGGTGAATTTCGCCACGACGCCCTTCCCCAAATGTATCGCAGTGCCGGGCCGCCGATAAGCATCTCGCCTGCGCTGGCCCACGAGATCATCTATGGCGGCATTGAGTATGCGGCCAAATTTGGCTTCCGGCCTCAGCGCGATTTCAAGGATTCGCAGTACGTGCTCGACCCGCCGGAGGCGCACTCCCGTAGTGGCAACGTTGAGTTTGGCAAAGACGGCAAACCCTTTTTCATTTCCGGGCCGCATGACAATGCCGAAGCCATCGTCCGCCAACTGATGCGCACAGCGGGGGAAGGCAATTTCAATTACCTGATGATGCTGGGCGAGCCGCCGGATGATTTCTTCGTGGAGGACGACGATGGTTTCGAAGAGGAGGAGGGCGTCAATTGACGCCGCCTTTCGCTAACCATCAACCGATAGCACGGATTGGCAGAATGGGCGGATCGAATCCGTGAATTCTGCTAATCCGTGCTCTCTCCGTTGTCAGCCTCCCCAAACATCCAGCCGGGCAACGTAGCACCTCATGCTACAATCCCCGCATGATCCGCTTCTTCTCCGACTCTGACAACAAAAAAACCGTGCGCTGGGCTCAAATCAAGGATGCCGCCTTCAACGTCCGCCGGGCGTTTGGGGTGGTGTGGGGGGCGCACCCGGCCTCGGCTTTAGGGATGGCGGCTTGCTCGTTGATCGGGGCGGCCCTTCCCGCGGCCCAGGCCTGGGTGGGCAAGTTGATCGTGGATGCGGTAGTGGCGGCTATCAACACTAGCGCAGGCGCGCAGGTTGGTTTGCAGGCCGTCTTGCCGCTGTTGGTCATCGAGTTCATCCTGCTCTTCATTCAGGCCGCCAACGGCCAGGCCCGCAGTCTGGCCGAGCACATTCTGCACGCCCGCATCAACCTGAGCATCAACTCGCGCATCATCCGTAAGGCGCTCGAACTCGACCTCTCGCACTTCGAGAACGCCGACTACTACGACAAACTGCAAAACGCCCGCCGCGAAGCCGACTGGCGAAGCCTGCAAATCGTCAACGGCGGCTTCTATTTGATTCAAAACGTCATTACCCTGCTTTCGTTCGGCGCGCTCCTGCTCCGCTTCAGCCCGTGGCTGGCGCTCCTGCTCTTCGCCGCCACCGTCCCGGCCTTCATCGCCCAGAGCCGTTACGCCGAACTGCACTTCCGGGTGCTCTCGTGGCGCGCGCCCGAATCGCGCAAGCTCGTATATCTGGAGCACCTGCTCACCGACTACGACGCGGTCAAAGAAGTCAAACTCTTCGGCCTCGGCGAGCCACTGCTGGGCCGTTACGCCGACCTGTTCTGGAAGTTCCTGCGCGAGGATCAGGCCATCGCCCAAAAGCGAAGCCTGGCCTCGCTCGGTTGGGGCCTGCTGGCCACGCTTTCGTATTACGCCGCTTACGCCTGGATCGTCTGGCGGGCGGTGGGCGGCGCGATCACCCTGGGCGACATGACTCTCTACCTCACCATCTCCCGCTCCAGCCAGAACATGTTCGAGGCGATTTTCTACGGGCTAAGCGACATGTATGAAAACGGCCTCTTCATGTCCAACCTCTTTGCCTTCCTCGAACTTCAACCGCAAATGGTCATCGCCGACAACCCCCGGCCTGCCCCGGCCCAGATTCAGAGCGGCATCGAATTTCGCAATGTTTCTTTCAAGTATGGCGGCCATGATGACCATGCTTTGCAGGGCATCAACTTGAAGATTCGCCCCGGCGAAAAGATTGCCCTGGTTGGCCCGAACGGCGCCGGGAAAACGACTCTGATCAAACTCCTCACCCGCCTCTACGACCCCAGCGAGGGCCAAATCCTGCTCGACGGCGTTGACCTGCGCGACTACGACCTGCGTGACCTGCGCCAGCGCATCGGCGTCATCTTTCAGGACTTCGTTCGTTATCACCTGGCGGCCTTCGAGAACGTGGGCTTCGGGCAAATCGAAGCCCTGGATGACCGCCCCCGCATCGTCGGCTCGGCGGAAAAGAGCGGCGCCGATCCCGTCATCTCCGCCCTGCCCGAAGGCTACGAAACCATGCTGGGCCGCTGGTTCTCCAAAGGCCGTGACCTGTCCGGCGGCGAGTGGCAGAAGATCGCCCTGGCCCGGGCCTTCATGCGCGACTGCGAAGTGATCGTCCTCGACGAGCCGACCGCCGCCCTCGACGCCGAGAACGAATTCAAAGTCTTCCAGCAGTTCCGGGAGCTAACCGCCGACAAGATGGCCGTCCTCATCAGCCACCGTTTCTCCACCGTCCGCATGGCCGACTACATCTTCGTCATCGAAAACGGCCACATTTCCGAGCAGGGCACGCACGACGACCTGCTGGCGCTGGGCGGCACTTACGCCCGGCTGTTTACCTTGCAGGCCGAGTCGTACAAGTGACGTTTCGAGGGTAGAATCACGGCATGAAACTCGACAAGGAACTCTACCGCAAAGCTTATGAGTCTTTCAGGCAATGGGATAAAGCTCAAATGCTGGATCACGCACAAAGCGCGCAACGCTCATTAACAGGGTGGCAACAGTTTGCGGATTTGTGGGAATTTGGCTGGCAAATGGGACTTAAACCAAACCGTCTACTACAAGAACAAAAATGGGCGGAATTAGTTGAGCATTACAATCGGCTTGAGAAACTCGAAGCTTGGAGACGTGCTCGTGGACGAGCATCTTAAACCATCACTTCTCACGGCAATAGCCTTTCTTGAAAAGAACAACTTTCGCTACGCCATTATTGGGGGTATTGCGCTGTCGGTCTGGGATGTTGCTCGTTATACCCATGATGTTGACCTAAAGGTTGTTGTTCCCAAAAATGACTACACGGCGGCGCGAAAAAAACTACGCGCGGCATTCCCCGATCGCGCTCGCAAGCATATCCCCGAAAACCTGTTTATCGTTGATGTCAACATCAATGAGGTGGTTGTGGATTTTCTGTTAGCCCTGCCTGGCTATGATGAATTGGTTGTTGAGCGGGCAACTCAACACGACCTGGGTGACTTCAAGGCTTGGATTTGCTCGGCGGAAGATCTCGTTGTTCAGAAAGCATCAGCAGGACGATTGAAAGATTTGGCTGACATAGAATCGTTGTTGCGCGCACATCGCGGCAATCTGGACGAAGACTACATTGAGAATTGGGTGACTCAATTTGCCGAGGCGCTGGAGAGGCCAGAAATTCTGACCGATTACCACCGTCTCCTCGCCAAAAGCAAATCACTGGAATGAAACTTCTGCCCATGTCGGTTCAGAGGCGCAAATAGCCGTAGGGCGAGTTGCCAACTCGCCCCACACCGCCCGTAACCCCGCCTGAGCGAAAACTTCTACGCAGGCCTATGAAAATCCAAACCCGGTTTATCCTGTTCGTTTCGCTCATTACTCTCCTTAGCCTCCAGTTAGCCGGTTGCACTGCCGCCCCCGGCAATGAACCAGCCGCCCTGGCGCAGTCGGACACGCCACGCGAGACTTCGCCAAACGTCGAAGAAACTGCGCTGGCTGAGTTGTCTGCCGGGAATCTCGCCTTTGCCTTCGATCTGTATCAAGCCATCCGAAGTAATGAAGGCAATCTCTTCTTCTCGCCCTACAGCCTCTCTGTGGCCCTGGCCATGACCTACGCTGGCGCGCGGGGGGAGACTGAACAGCAGATGGCGCAGGCGTTGCATTTCACCTTGCCCCAGGATCAACTTCACCCGGCCTTCAACGCGCTTGACCTGTCGCTCACCGGGCAGAGCGGCGAAGGCTTCCGGTTGACGACGGCCAACGCGCTTTGGGCGCAGAAGGACTACAGCTTCCTGCCCCAGTTTCTGGATACCATCGCCCTGAACTACGGCGGCGGGGCGCGGCTGGTGGACTTCATCGAACCGGCGGCGCGCGAACGGGCCAGGCAGACGATCAATGACTGGGTGAGCGAGCAAACGGAAGGCAAAATCAAAGACCTGATTGCCAAAGACATCCTGACCAAGTTGACTCGTCTGGCGCTGACCAACGCCATCTACTTCAAGGCCGAGTGGGAAGACCCTTTTGAGGCGGCGGCGACAACGGAACAGCCTTTTACTCGCCTGGATAGCACACAAGTGACTGTGCGAATGATGTCCCGGCGGGGAATGTATGTCTACGCCGAAAGCGACGAATATCAGGCGCTTGAACTCCCCTACAAAGGTGGGCGGGCGGCGATGGTTATCTTGCTCCCGAAGCCGGGCCAGTTCGAGACGGTGGAAAGCTCTCTGGACGGGGAGCAAATGAGCGCCATCCTGCAATCCCTGCAACCGAGTGGCGCGACACTGGCCGACGTGCGGCTTTCCCTGCCGAAATTCCAGTACGAAGCCAGCCTGAGCCTGAATGAAGCGCTCGTTGGCCTGGGCATGCCGGATGCATTTGACGTAGACAAGGCCGATTTCTCAGGCATGGATGGCACACGTGACTTGCACATCGCCCATGTCCTCCACAAAGCGTTTGTGGCCGTGGATGAGAAGGGCACTGAAGCGGCGGCGGCCTCGGCAATATTGATGGAGATCGTCTCCCAGCCAATTTTTGTAACCTGTGATCGCCCGTTCATCTTCTTGATCCACGACAAACAAACCGGGGCCATCTTGTTTGTTGGGCGTGTCTTAGATCCTACCGCCAAGTAACAAGGTTTGTCGGGGTAAGCAAGAAAGTAGGCCATGTCATTCCGAGCCGCGCGTTCTTTGCGCGGCGAGGAATCTCTGCGATGGCCATAACCGCTCTTCGCCGCAGAAAGGATTGATGGCAAGCATAGAGATTCCTTGCGCCCGCCCTGAGCGAAGCCGAAGGGTCGTTCGGAATGACATACAGCGTAAGCTCCCACACCCAGGGTAGAATGATGCCATGCATTCCACCCTTCCCTCCATCCTCGCCCATCACGCCCAAACCATCCCCGACCAGCCCTTCACCCGAATCTTGAAAAAGGGCGCCCTCGAAAAACAGCGCACTTTCGCCGAAGCGTGGATGTGGGCGGCGCAGTGGGCGGCCTTGTTCGCCGAGCGCGGCCTCAAACTTGGCGATGCTGTCATCATCGCCCTGCCGAACTGCGACGCCTTCGCCGGCGCATACTTTGGCGCGCTCATGACCGGCGCTGTCCCGGCTCCCGTCGCCCCCGCCCGCCGCCTGGCCGCGGATGATCCTTACCTCGCCACGCTCGCCGAACGCATTCGCTTCGTCAACGCCAGAGCTATCGTCGTGTCAGGAGACCAAGCCGAACTCACCCTGCTCCCGCAGTTCAGCAACGTCGCCGTTCTCGCCGAAGGGCAAGCTGAAGCGATGACGCCGAACTACAGCATCCACTCGACTCCGGATGACCCCGGCCTCATTCAGTTCACCTCCGGCACGTCGGGCGATCCCAAAGCCGTTCTGCTCACCCAGCGCGCCCTCCTCGCCCAAACCGCCCTGCTCCAAACCTCGCTCGCCCTCTACGACCGCTTCCAGGATTGGGCCGTCTCGTGGCTGCCGCTCTTTCACGACATGGGCCTCATCGGCTTTCTCCTCACCCCGGCCTTCACCGGCGGCCTGGTCACCATCATCCCGGCAGAAGAATTCATCCTCCGCCCGGCCTCGTGGCTCAAGGCTCTCTCCGAAACCAAAGCCACCATCACCGGCGGCCCGCCCTCGGCTTACGCCCTCTGCGCCAGACGCCTCAAAGACGCCGTCGTTGCCGACTACGACCTCAGCGCCGTGCGTGTCGCCCTCGTCGGCGCAGAAACCGTGACCCGCGAAAGCCTCGCAGCCTTCGGCGAAAAATTTGCCGCCGCCGGATTTCGCTCCACCAGCTTCACGCCCACCTACGGACTCGCCGAAGCTGCTCTGGCAGTGACCATGCCCCCGCTGGATCGCGGCCCCAAATTTGACGAAGTGGATTTTGCTAAACTGGCCGACGGCGAAGCCCAACCTGTTCACTCCGGCGATAGCCGCCTCTTCGCCTCGGTGGGGCCGCCACTGCCTGGAATCGAAGTCGCCGTTGTCGCCGCCGACGGCGCGCGCTTGCCTGAACGCCGAACTGGCGAGATCATCCTCCGCAGCCCCAGCCTGATGAATGGCTACTTCGCAGACGCAGAAGCTACGGAATACGCAATATCGCGAAGCATCCCGAGCGAAGCGAGTGGACGCAAGACGTGGCTATGGACAGGCGACCTCGGCTACTTCGCCGACGGCGAGCTTTATATCACGGGCCGCAAGAAAGAAGTCATCATCGTCGGCGGGCGCAACTATTACCCTGACGATGTGGAGCAAGTTGCCAGCGCCGTGCCGGGCGTGCGCGCCGGGCGCGTCGTCGCCATCGGCGTCGAAGATACTGAGAACATGACCGAGAGGTTGATTGTGTTAGCTGAATCTGATCCTGAAGAAGATCGGGACGCCTTGCGGCAACGACTCCGCCAAACCCTCGTGGCCGCCGGCTACCCTGCCGGCGACGTGGTTCTGCTCAAACCCAAATCCATCCAATCCACCCTCACCGGCAAACTCAAACGCCTCGACTGCAAAGCGCGCTTCTTGGCCGGCGAGTTTGGGTCAACAGATTTATCGGATTGAACGGATAAGAGGCTAAAACATCATCCGTTAAATTCTTTGCATCCGTTGTCCAAAAATGCCTGACATCACGTTCGCCCTCCTCGGCCACCCGGCCAATTACGAGCATCTCCGTCAAATCGCTCAGACCTCAAAGGTCTTTGAGACCTTTGAGGTCTTGCCCGACAACAAGCTGGCGCTGACCAGGCTCTTTGAAATGACGCCTGCCCGCGCCGCGAGAGAGGACATCATTGCGCCGTTGTCTGGCGGCTCGACTCTGCGGGGCAAGATGATACTCTGCTCGTTTCTGCCGGAGCAAGTCCGCTCGCCGCGCGGCCTGGCCGCCGCCGGTAAAACCGTGCGCGAGGCCTGCAAGCTGGCGCATGAACTCGGCGCAAAGGTCGCCGGCCTCGGCGGCTTCACCTCTATCGTCGGCGGGGCGCAGGGCGAGTCCCTGGCGCGCGAGTTTGGGCTGGCCGTCACCTCCGGCAACTCGCTCACGGCGGCGCTGGCGCTTGAACAGCTTTACACCTTGTTGACGAGGTTGGGCTGGGCGTTGGCTGAACGGCCGGCGGTAATCGTCGGGGCAACCGGCGACATTGGCCGGGCCTGCACGTTGGCGCTGGCCCCGCGAGTCAAACAGTTGGTATTAATCGCCCGCAACCGATCCAAGCTTGAAGCGTTGCGCGACGAGTTGGCGTTGCCTGAAGGGGCGGGGCTTGCCCTCGCCCAAGACCGGGGGACCGGGGCAACCACAAGGGTTTCCCCTACGGCCTCTAATATTCAGATCAGCGCCAACCCTCACGAGGCTTACAGCGCTGACATCGTTATCACCGCCACCAGTTCGGGGCAGGCAATCCTGGCCGAGGCCGGCCTGCGCTCCGGCGCCATCGTCTGTGACATCGGTTACCCGGACACGATCACCCTTTCGCCTGAGCCGCGCCGCGATGTCATCATCTTCTCCGGCGGCATGGCTGAGACGCCGTTCGCGCTGAATATTGAGCGCTACACTGGCCTGCCTTCGCCGCGATTACTGCACGGCTGTTTCAGCGAGACGATTGTGCTGGCAATGTCGGACCGGTTCGAGAACTACTCTGTCGGCCAGGGCAACATCACGCCGGAACGGATGCAGGCTATCCTTGAACTGGCGAAGTCACACGGCTTCCGCCCCGCGCCTTTGTATCGCGGCGACAGCCTGATTGCCGATAAATCTCTGGAGGTTTTCACCACAGAGACACAGAGTAGACGTTATTGGAAATAACCTTTTGCGCTCTCCAACCGCGTCCTCGCGGTTGCCCGAAGGGGCCCGCGAGGACGCGGGCTGGGAGCTAATTTCCGTCACTGCTCAGGCTTGCGTTTGCGTAAGCGCCATTTTTATCCGCAGATTACACACGCTTCGCGTATCGCAGATTTGTTTTAGTAATCTGTGATAATCTGCGAAAATCTGTGGATGAAGGTTTGGCCTGAGCAGTTACTAATTTCCGCTAAAGTCTAGTAATTAAAATCTCTATGAACTCTGTGTCTCTATGGTTAAATTAGGACAATGCCTACTCCAACCGAGCTTAAACTCCAGCGCCTCGTCGCCGCCAAGTTGAAGATTGAGCCGGAGCGCGTGCCGCTCGACCGGTCGCTGACCGACGATCTGGGATTGGACTCGTTCGACGTGATGGGGGTGATTCTGGAAATCGAAGAAGCCTTCGCCCCGGCGGCGCTGTCCGACGAGGCGGCCCAGGACTTGAAGACCCTGCGCGAGGTGGCGGCTTATCTCGACCAGCAGTTGGCGAGCAAAGCTTGAGCAAGCGCTTTGAAAGCGCTCTCGTACTCTGGCAATTTAACTGGACTTACGCACTCGCTCTGAAACCTGACACGCGAAGCGGGCGCATCGAAACCCGTGATTCTCGAGGCGTTACTGCGCCGACCTGTCAGGTTTTTGCAATAGAGGAAATTCTACGCAAACGCGGACGCCGCGGCCCGGCGCACTGTAGATTTCCAAAGTCCCGCCCAAGCGCGCGGCGCGTTCACGCATCGAGTCCAGGCCGAGATGCCCCGGAAATGATTTCGCCGGGTCAAAGCCCACTCCGTCGTCGCTCACTTCTAATGCTAAATTGTCCTGCTGGTGACAGAGCCGCACCCTCAATTGGTTGGCGCGAGCGTGCTTGACGGCATTGTGCAGGGCTTCCTGAGCAACCCGATAGATGGCCTCTTTCGTTTCAAGAGGCACATCCGGTTCATCGCAGATTTCGGTTTTGACTTCGATATCATATCGGGCGCGGAGAGCCGCGGCCCGTTTGGCAAGCGCACTCACCAATCCTTCCGCTTCAAGCGACTCAGGCCGCAAATCAAAGATCAGCGCCCTCATGTCAGTCAGGCCGGCATCGGCCAAAGAAAGCACGTAGTCGAGCGCTTCGACGACTTTATCTCGCTCATCGTCGAGAAAGGCCTGGGCGGTGTGAGCGCCAAGCGCAATGCCGTACAACGTTTGCGACAACGAGTCGTGCAGTTCACGCGCCAGGCGCTGGCGCTCCTCCAGCGCGGCCAGATGCTGTGCCTGTTCGTAGATCTTGATCGTGCGCTCCTGGACGCGCTGTTCCAATAACTGGTAGGCTAGAATCCGCTCGGTGACGTCTTCTGCAACTCCGCCGATGCGGTACACCTCTCCCCTCGCATTCCGAATCGGGAAACCGCACCACCGGATCCAGCGAACGGTCCCGTCCGGGCGCATAATTCGGTATTCCACTTCGAATTTGGTTTTTGATCCAAAAACTGCGGCGAGGCGGGGCTGGTCTTCGAGCAGAATGGCATCCACAAAGGAGTTCGGTTGCTGGTAGAGGCTCTCCCGCGTTCGCCCCCACAGGTCTTCGTATACGGGGCTGACGTAAATCATCCGGTTTCCGTCGGAGGAGGTGACCCAGAGGACCTCGTGGATATTCTCGGCGAGTTGCCGGAAGAGTTCCTCACTTGATCGCAGTTCTTCCTCGATGCGCCTGCGGTCCGCGATTTCAGCCACCAGCGTTATATTGGCCCTGGCCAGCTCGGTGGTGCGCTCCTGTACCCGCAACTCCAACTCGTCGCGCGCCCGGCGCAAGGCTTGTTCGCTGTTTTCCAGGGAGTCCAATGTCTGGCTGTTGAGGAGCGCGATGGAGGCCAACTCGCCAAACGCCGAGGCCATGCGCGCGTCGTTTTCGTCGAAGCCGCTGGGCTTGTTAGCCAGGCCCAGCAGTCCGACAGTTTTCCCCTCAATGCTTAACGGGGCCAGCAAGACGTTGTTCAGGGCGACGTGCCCTTCCGGCAACAGGGGCGCCCACTCGCTTCTGAGAAAGTCGTTGTCGTAGACGGTTTGACCGGTGCGGCAGGCTTGCTCGCGCAGTCCGCGGATGGGCATGGGAAGTGCGGGGTCAACTGCGCACCCCAGCCCGCCCGGATCGAGAAACACGACTCGATTTTCTTTTCCATCTTCGGTCAGCAGAGCAACATATCCGGCTTTAGCTCCCAACAAATTTTTGCAGGAATCAAATATGGCCCGGGCCGCCTTTTCGAAGTCACGATGTTCCAGAACCGCCTGGGTGCCTGTCAACAGGGCCGCGATTTCGGTCTGGCGCTGGCGTGACTCCGCCAGCGTATTGAGCAGGTCCTCTTCAATTTGCTTGCGCTCGGCGACCTCGACTTGTAGGGTTTGGTTGGCTTGGTCCAACTCGGCAGTCCGCTCTTGAACCCGCCTTTCCAGTTCATCGTGGGCTTCCCGCAATGCCGCCTCGGACCGCCGACGGCTGGCGATTTGAAGTTCCAACGGGCGCACCATGAAGAAGTATAACGCCGGCAGGAGTAAAGCCACTAACAGAGCGGAATCTAAAACGGCCTCGGCCCCGATTCCCAGAGGCGGCACCACCGAGCGAAGCGTCAGCATGATTAGCGCTTCGGCAGTGAATGCGGCCAGAGTAATGACGGCCAGGAGGCGCAGCGAAGAGGCGAGGCGGGGCGCTGAACTTCTCATAAGGCTTTTCCCTCTATGCGGCTTCATTTCCGATCCGGCGGGCCGATATAGGCCAGGCCACTCCGCACGGCAAATAGCGCGGCCTGAGTGCGGCTCGACACACCCAGCTTGCCCAGGATATGGCCGACGTGGGTCTTCACCGTCTGCTCGCTAATATTCAGGGTTTGAGCAATGTCTTTGTTGGATTTCCCCTGCGCCAGCAAGCGCAGGACACTGATCTCGCGTTCGGTGAGCGTTGGGGTTTTCTCCGGTATGACCACCTCCCGCAACAGCCGGGCCGTCACCTGGGGTGAAAGCTGGACTTGCCCGGCGGCGGCGGCCTTGATCGTCCGGCGCAATTCCTGAGCTTCGGTATCTTTGAGCAGGTAACCAATTGCGCCCGCGCGCACGGCGTCGGCAATCGAGGCGTCCTCCAGGACACTGGTCAGGGCCACAACTTCGGTGTCCGGCAGTTCACGCCGGATGGTCACCGTAGCGGCGATACCGTCCATCACCGGCATCAGCAGGTCCATCAGCACCACGTCGGGCCTGAGTTGGCGCGCCAGTTCCACGGCCTCAACGCCGTGGCGGGCCTCCCCCAGAATTTCAATCTCCGGGTCTGATCCCAGAAACATGCGTAGCCCCTGGCGCACGACGCCGTGATCGTCGGCAATTAAAACCCGAATAGTCATAGTTACCCCGATACCGAATTGAAGCCTGGACGCTTATACAGTTTAGAGTCTTCAGCCCCTCACACAAGGGACAAAACTAACCTTTTTGACACGATTTCTGGCAGTGTCTCTGTAACGGGGGGGTGACGTTTTCAAGGTTGTTCCCATCTGATTTGGCGGCGCGTTAGCGATCTTCGCCGATATGATACGGCACTTCGGTGATGATGATGTTGCGCAGGCCAAGCAGGCCAAAGCGCAGAAGCAAGGCCGTTTGCATGTGCAGAAGGTTGTGCCATCGTTTGGATGGGACGAACTCGGGCACGACGATGGTCAATACTTCGTTGGACTGGCGCTGAGCGGCGACGCTCTGGATGTATTCGAGCAAAGGCTCAACCAACAACCGGTATGGCGACTGAATGACGTGCAACCGGATGCCGTCGCCCCACCTTTCCCATTTGGCCCGAATCTTCTCCTCATCGGCAGGGTCGGTGGCCACGTGAACGACGGTGACGTCGTCAGAGACGGCGCGTGCGTAACGCAGAGCCTGTAGCGTGCCGCGATGGATGCCGCTGACAGGAACGATCACCCGGTGGCGGTGGACGCGAGGCGGCGCGCCAAACGAATCCAGCGAAAGGTCGGCGGCCAGGTCTTTATAGTGATGGTGGATGCGGAAGAAAATGAACACCAGGGTCGGGATGAGCAGGACGACAATCCAGGCGCCGGAAGTGAATTTGGTGACGGCAAAGACGATCATCACCACGAACGTGGCCACCGCGCCAAAGGCGTTGACGGCGATCTTGATCTTCCATTTGGGATCGTAATGCAGTACCGAGCCCAATTGCGTCCATTCTTCGCCGGGCTTGAGTTTACTGCACCGCCACCAGCGCACGGCCATACCGGCCTGCGAGAGGGTGAACGACATGAAGACGCCAATGGCATAGAGCGGGATGAGGGCGGTGGTCTGCGCGCCGAAGAGGACGATCAGGAGCGACGCAAAGCAAGCCAGGGTGACGATGCCGTAGGTAAACACGAGCCGGCTCCCTTTGTAGGTCAGTTGCTTGGGAAGAAAGCCGTCGCCCGCGTGGAGGGCGGCCAGGCGGGGGAAATCGGCATAAGCAGTGTTGGCGGCCATAATCAAGATCAGCGTCGTGCCGGCGAGCAGCGTCAGATAGAGCGGATGGCCGTTGCCGTAGATCGCCCGGCCCAACTGTGAAAAGATGGTTTCGGTATGTGAGGGAAGCGCGCCGGCCTGCCCGGCCAGAAAGGTCATGCTGAAAAAGATGACCGAGAGAATCGCCGTCATGGCGATGAGGGTCGCTCCGGCGTTCCGGCTGCGCGGATTTTTGAAAGCCGTAATGCCATTGCTGATGGCCTCCACGCCAGTGAGGGCCGTGCACCCGCTGGAGAAGGCTTTGAGGATGAGGAACAGGGTGAGGGCCTGAATTTCCTCGTGATGCATGGCTTCCACGCCCGTGACCGGGGCCAGCGCGCCGGTGAAATACCGGAAGAAGCCGACGGCAATCGTGAAGCCCGTCATGCCCAGGAAGAAATAAGTCGGGATCGAAAACGCCAGGCCCGACTCCTTCACGCCGCGCAGGTTGACGAGAGTCATGATGACGATCATGCCCAGGGCAACCCAGACCCGGTAAGGGAAAAGTTCGGGAAAGGCAGAAGTAATTTGGGCGACGCCTGAGGAGATGGAAACAGCCACGGTGAGGATGTAATCGGTGAGCAAAGCGGCGCCTGCGGTCTGGGCCGGGCCTTCGCCCAGGTTGTCGCGAGCCACAATGTAAGCGCCGCCGCCATTAGGGTAAGCATGAATCGTCTGCTCGTAGGAAATGGTCACAATGACGAGCAGGATCATGATGGCAATGGCGACAGACAGGGAGAGGGTTAGCGCCGCCGCGCCCGCGGCAAACAACACGATCAAAATTTCGTCGGTGGCGTAGGCGGTGGACGAGAGGGCGTCCGACGCAAATACAGCCAGCCCGATCTTTTTGCTGATGGTCTGATGCGGCGCGTCGGCAGTGTGCAGGCGCGGGCCGATCAGTAATCGTTTGAATGATTCAAAAGGTGACTGCTTGACAGTGATTGAGGACATGAAAATTGCCTTTGGTTATACAGATGAGACCCGACAGGTCTTGGTTAGTTGATAAGAAAATGCCAGGCGCCGATCAAGCCATATTCGATCAGCACCGAGGCCGACAGAAGGAGGATGGAGGCGGTTCCCGTCGTCGCTTGGTGAATCAGAACTTGAAGGGCGGTGAAGCCAAAGAGGATGAGGAACGGAACGGCGCCGGCAATGAGCCGTGAGGCCGGGCTGATGTGGTCGGGGGGCAGGTCCGGATAGAAATCGGCCAGCACGCACACTGGTTCGTTTAGCTCTTTGGCGATCCAGTGGCTCAGCGGTTTGCGCCGGAGGCCCCTGGTAGCAACGTGTTGCTCGGCGTGGCAGACAATCAGGTCGCTGTGGCGATGGACGTTGCGAAGAGCCTGGAGCCAATCCCCGCCGATCTCGAGTTTGGCTTCGACGTAGACGGTTTTGTCGCGGGCGAGGGCGGCCAGGGCCGCCAGCCGGCGGCGGGCGCGCGGCCCGGAGCCGGCATTCTTGCTGAGGCCGAGCAGTAAGACACTAAGTTCCCGGCGCGAGGCCATTGACCATATCTGTTGCGCCAGTTCAGACTCGTCCGTGTCGGCGTCGGGGACGAGGACGACCAGGCGGCGCACCGACGGCGCAAAACGGCCCGTAGGGGCAAGCAGTGTTGCGGCGGCCTCGGGCGCGGCGAGCGCTGTTGAGTCCAGGGAGGCCGGGCGGAGTTGCGCGGGCGCGGGCCGGGCGGCGATGGTTGGGGCGTGATTCATCAGCCCCCACACTACGCCCCTGAGATAAACTGGCAGGAAAAAATACGGCCAATTGCATAAAGGACAAATAAAAACGTCCCAAGCGCTAAAATTGAACCTGATATTGGATGGTATACAATAGAATGCGAAGGCTGATAAGACGAGAAGAGCCCTTTCAGCCTCATCGGTGTCCCCTCATGGCTGACTCTGATACGATCCACACGCCAGAAAGCGAATCAAACGTGATTGAAAGGGTTGCGAAACGCAAACCACCCCGCTCGTGGCGCAGTTGGCTGATAGGCCGGCCCATGCCTACTGCCGACGCGCCACATCAGACGATCGGCAAAGCGGTTGGGCTGGCCGTGTTTGGCGCAGATGCGCTTTCTTCCATTGCTTATGCGCCTCAGGAAATGCTCGTCATCCTGGCCGCCGCGGGAACACAGGCGTTTCGTTACGCTTTCCCTATTTCGCTGATTATCACGGGTTTGCTGGTCATTGTTACCATCTCCTACCAGCAGACGATCCATGCCTATCCAAACGGCGGCGGGGCTTATACGGTGGCCCGCGACAACCTCGGCGCGTTGCCGGCGCAGGTGGCCGGTGCGGCATTGCTCACCGACTACATTCTGCTCGCCGCCGTGGCTATCTCGTCCGGTGTGGCCCAGATCGTCTCGGCTTATTCGTTCCTGTTTCCCTATCGCGTTCTACTGTCCATCGGCCTGCTGGTGCTCATCATGGTGGCTAACCTGCGCGGCGTGAAAGAGTCCGGGAGACTGTTTGCCCTGCCCACCTATCTCTTTCTGGGCATGACCGTGCTGGCGGTTGGGGCAGGTTTTTTGCGTTATCTGATGGGCACTCTTGGCGCCGTTGCGGACCCGCCCCCCATTGAATTCACTCATGCCGCGCAACCCGTTACGCTCTTCTTGTTGCTACGAACCTTCTCGAATGGCACAACGGCCCTCACCGGTGTGGAGTGCATCTCCAACGGTGTCACTGCCTTCAAGGAGCCGCGCCCCCACAACGCCAGCCAGACCATGACCTGGATGTCAGCCATCTTGGGCGTGCTTTTTGTTGGGGTAACATTCCTCCTCGGCCAAATTGGCGCAGTCCCATCCGAAGCTGAGACGGTGATCTCGCAACTGGCGCGCACTGTTTTTGGGGGAAGAGCGCTTCTCTATCTGGGCACGATCGCGGCCACGACCATCATCCTCGTCCTGGCCACCAACACTGCTTTCGCCGGCTTTCCGAGCCTGACCGCCATCATCGGAAGTGAGGGGTTTCTCCCTCGATACTTCACCTATCGTGGCAGCCGATTAGTGTATTCCTACGGGATCGTCGCTCTGGCGCTCATCGCCGGTTTTCTCATCTTTGTGTTCAACGCCAGTGTCACAGCACTCATCCCCCTCTGGGCCATTGGCGTCTTTCTCTCTTTCACTCTGTCGCAGGCTGGCATGACTCTTCATTGGTGGAAAGCAGGGCGCCTTCCATCAGGACAGACGACGCCAGATGCCGATTCCAGCCCGCAGTTTGATCGGCACTGGAAATGGAAACTAGCGATCAACGGCTTTGGCGCGATCTGCACGGCTGTTGTGACTCTGGTGTTCGCCGTCACAAAATTTGCCGACGGTGCCTGGATCATTATCATTCTTATGCCGACACTCGTCATCAGTTTCTTCGCCATTCATCGCCACTATGTCAACCTGTCGAAAACTCTCTCCTTGAAAGACTTTGGTATGCCGGGCCGCACCCGGCGGCATCAAGTGATCGTGCCCATTAGCAACATCCACCGCGGGACACTTGTAGCGTTGGACTATGCCCGTTCACTTTCATTCGACGTCACGGCAGTCTATATCTCGATGGACCCGGTCGAAGGCAAAAAGGTGCGCAACCTTTGGGAATGGTGGGGTGATGGGGTGCGGCTGGTCGTTATTGACTCTCCCTATCGCGCCTTTTTGGAACCATTTTTAGAATATGTGGACACGCTATGCACTCGACTGCGGCCCGGCGAACGCCTGACAATTGTCGTGCCGCAGTTCATCCCGGAGCGTTGGTGGCACAACCTTCTTCATTCGCAGACCGCATTCTGGTTGCGCTTCGCTCTCTTGAACAAGAGGGGTGTCGTCATTATTGAGGTGCCCTATCAACTTGAAGCTCTGTCTTAATCCACCATAAACCGATAGCCGACACCTGGCTCGGTGAGGAGATACACCGGTTGGCGCGGATCGTCTTCAAGCTTTTTGCGCAGTTGGCGCATGTACACCCGCAGGTATTCGACCGAATCAACTTCCGCCGGATCCCACACGTGGGCCAGGATGCTCTGGTGGGTGAGGACACGGCCGGCGTTGGCGGCCAGGTAAGCCAACAATCTAAATTCGGTGGCCGTCAGTTTGACTTCGGCTCCGTTGCGCGTCACCACGTGGCCGGCGAGATCGATCACCAGGTCTCCCGCTTTGACCACTGTGGCCTTCGTTTTGTTCTGCGCCCGGGCCGAGTGCCGGAGCGCGACTCTCAATCGGGCCAACAGTTCTTCGATGCCAAAGGGCTTGGTGAGATAGTCATCGGCGCCCTGATCGAGCGCGGCCACTTTGTCGCGTTCGCTCTCGCGGGCCGAGAGCACGATGATCGGAGTCAGCGTCCACTCGCGCAGGCGGGCGCAAACCTCCGTGCCGTCTAGGTCAGGCAGGCCCAGGTCGAGGATGATCACGTCCGGCGGATTGGCCGCGGCCAGGGCCAGCCCTTCTTCACCCCGGCTGGCTGTGGTCACGCGAAAATGTTTTTCGACGAGAATGGTCCGCAGGGCGCGAAGGATTTGCGGCTCGTCGTCTATGACCAGGATGTGGGGTTGGGCACTCATACCGGTTCGGTTTCCACGGGCAAGGAAGGAGGTGCCATTCCATCCAGGGTGAGGGGCAGGGTGAAGTTGAAGGCGAAGCGGTCGGGCAAATTCTCGGCCCAGATTCGGCCGCCGTGTGCTTCGACAATGCCTTTGCAGATCGAGAGGCCCAATCCCGTGCCGGTGATGCGGTCGGCGGCGGTGACACGATAGAACTTGTCGAAGATACGTTCGAGATGTTCGGGAAGGACGGGCGGGCCTTCGTTGCTCACCTGAACGTGAATCGCGTTCTCGCCGGTTGGGCGCGCGTGGATGCGGATGGTTGTTCCCGGCGGCGCATACTTGAGGCTGTTGCTGATCAGGTTGGTCAACACCTGCTCCACCTGCACGTAGTCCACCGGCGCCAGCGGCAAGTCTTCGGGCACGTCAATATCAAGGCGATGACGTTGAGCGGCAAGACGCATTCGGGCAATCACCCCGCCGACGATCTCGGCCAGGATGTTCCACTCGCGCCTGGGTTTGAGCGCGCCGGATTCGATGCGCGACATGTCGAGCAGGTTGCCGACGAGCCGGTTCATCAAATCAACTTCCTCGTCAATCGCGCCCAGCAGATCGCCCCGGGCCAGCGACTCCCAGGGGACATCGCCGCTACGCAGACTCGTGGCGGCGGCCTTGATCGTGGCCAGAGGCGTCCGCAACTCGTGGGACACCGACGACAACAACGCCGACTTCAATCGATCGCTTTCCTCCAATACTTCCGCGCGCGTTTCGGCCTGGGCCAGAGTGGCGCGCTCGACAGCCAGGGCGCTCTGATGGGCAAAGGCCTGCAACAACCGTTCGTTTGCCGGGCTGAGAGCTTGCGCCTTACCCAGGTGAATCTCGCCCATCTTGCCCCGAGGCGTGGTCAACAGGACGACGTGTTCGGCCTGGCTGGCGGGCGCGCCTGACCCGCCAAGCGGGGCGTAGGTTGCCGGAGAGGCGTGCCCGGCCGGCTGGATGATGATCTCGATTGTTGTTGGGTGAAAGACTTCTTGCAAGTGTTCGCCGAGCGTGCGGGCAATTTCGCTATAGTCTCGCAGGCCGGCCAGAGCCGCGCTCAGCACGTAGAGGTGTGTCGCTTCGCGTTCGCGCGCTTCGGCTACGGCCCGGCTCGATTGGGCCTGACCGACGAGCTGGCTGATCGTGACCGCCACAATCAGAAAGACGATGAGAACCAGCACATCCTGGGTGTGGTGAACGACGAGGGTGTAGAGAGGCTCGATGAAAAAATAGTTGAAGGCGAGAAAGGCGCAGAACGCCGCCGTCAGTCCTGGCCCAAGCCCCCGCACTGCGCTGGCGCCCACCGGCAACAGGAAAAAGAGGGCGATGGTGGGCGTGCTAAGGGAGCCGCGCAGAAGGTGCAGGACGCCGGCGGTGGCGGCGATGGCGAAGATTGCCAGGGTGTAAAACAACAGCGAGGACAGTTGAAAGCGGCGAGACATGGTATAGGCTGAGCCACATCATAAGCCGCAACAATGTGGCCGTCAAACGCCGGCATTGTAATTTGGCTTTTTGCCTGGTTCTGGTAGAATGGGCGCATCTCTTCTGACTCGAGCGGCCCCCGGCGGCCAGCCTTTAATCCGAGCATGTCATCTTGTTAGCCCTCTTTGGTAGCCCCTTCGTTCACCGCGATTTCGCGCGGAAGAAGTGGACTACCGGCGATGCCTGAGTTCCCTCCCCGTGCAGTGGCTCCCACTGCCAGCCTCTCTGTTCGGCTCTCAATCAGTTTCAATCAAATCATAAGAGACAAGGGACAAAACCATGAATCGCCCATACGCTCAAACCCGCGCAACCTTTCAAAAAGCCCTCAAGGTGATGCCATTCGGCGTCAGCTCCAACTTCCGCTATACCGGCGACGACACCCTGGTCGTCAAACGCGCCGAAGGCGCTTATCTCTGGGACATGGACGACAACCGGTACATTGATTACCGGCTGGCCTTCGGCCCGATCATCCTCGGCCACGGCGACAAGCGCGTGACCAAGCGCATCGTCGAAGCGCTTGAGGATGGCAACCTCTATGCCCACACCCACCCGCTCGAAATTGACGTGGCCGAGCGCATGATCCGCCTGTGCCCCGGCGTGGAGAAGGTGCGCTACGCCAACTCCGGCACCGAGGCCACTATGCACGCCCTGCGCATCGCCCGCGCTTACACCAACCGCGAAAAGGTCATCAAATTCGAAGGCGGCTACCACGGCTTCTACGATTACATGCTGTGGTCAACCGCCAACATGCCCGCCGGGTCAGGCGGCTCGCCGCGCAGTCCGATCCAGGTGCCGCTCAGTTCCGGCATGCCCGGCCCCACCCGCGACCTGATCCTCATCACCCGCTTCAACGACTTCGAGGGTCTGGGGCGGTTGATGAAAGATAATGCCCATCAGACGGCGGCCATGATTGTAGAGCCGATGCTGGGCAATGTGGCCGGGCTGATGCCCGAACCCGGTTTCATCCAACACATCCGCGATCTGTGCACAAAATATGGCGTGGTGATGATCATGGACGAAGTGAAGACCGGCTTCCGCATCGCCAAAGGCGGCGCGGGGGAATATTTCGGGGTCAAGGCCGACCTGTACACCTACGCCAAGAGCCTCGCCAATGGCTACCCATTAGCCGCCATCGGCGGGTCGAACGAAGTGATGGGCGTCATCGCCCCCGGCCAGGTGGCCCAGGGCGGCACCTACTGCGGCAACGCCGTCGGGGCGGCGGCGGCCTCGGCCACGCTCGAAATTCTCGAAACCACCGACGCCCTGGCGACAGTGGAGAAACGTGGCAAGCGACTCATGCAAGGCATGAGCGAGGTCTTGACCGAGGCCGGCATTTCGCATGCCATCACCGGCCATCCGGCCATGTTCGGCTTGCTGTTGGAACCGCGAGTGGAGAAACCCAGAGAGTTCCGGGATGTGATGGGGAGCAACTTGAATCTTTTTGAGGAAATCGCTTTGCAGATGCTCGATATGGGCGTGGACATCGAACTCGACCCGCGTGAGCCGTTCTTCTTATGCGAAGCGCACTCCGAGCAGGACATCGAGGAGACACTCAACAAGTTCAACGACGCTGTAAAGCGGGTGAAGCGCTAAAACCCCAACTTCCAAAAGCCCAAAAGCCCAAAACCCCAAAGCGGCCAACCTGTGCAGGTTGGCCGCTTTGGTTTGACAACGGATTGAACGAATGAGAACGGATTACATCCAAAGACAAATCCGTGTAATCCGCTAAATCCGTTGACCCGATACCTGCTTGTGCAAGAAGCCAAGCAAAATCTCGTTGAACTTCTCCGGCTGGTCAATCGGCGTGGCGTGGCCGGAGTCGGGAATGATGACCAGCTCGGCGCGGGGCAGGCCGCGATGCATTTCCTTCTTCACCGCCAGCGGGATGGTGAGGTCGCGGTCGCCGGCGACGATGAGGGTCGGGCACTTGACGCGGCCAAGATGCGGCAGAGCGTTGAAGTTGAGACAGGCCCTCAGCGTGGCCCGATACGGCCCTTTGGGATTGCTGGCGATTCGTTTGACGGTCAGGCGGCGAATCTCGTCCTGCTCCGGTTTGGGGAACATAGCGCGGGCGAGCGGCCCGGCCACATCCTCCATCGCGCCAAAACTCAGCGCCCACATGCGATGGATGAAGCGCGTGAAGCCACGCCAACCCGCCGGGCGAATCTTGGCGAAGCTATTGACGCTGACGAACGAGCGGACTCGATCCGGGTGGGCAACCGCCATTTGTAACCCGATACAGCCGCCCAGCGAGAGGCCGACGACGTGGGCCGAGTCGAGTTTGAGTTCGTCAAGCAGTTCAACCACATCGCCCGCCATTTGCGGAATGCTGTACGGGCCGGGCGGCTTCTCGCTCTGGCCGTGGCCGCGCGCGTCGAGGGTCAGCACGCGGTAGCGCGGCGTGAGCGCGGGCAACTGCAGAACCCAGTCGTCACCCGACGAGCCCATGCCGTGAAGCAGAAGGATGGTTTCGGAGTGGGTGGAAGAGTGGAGGGTGTAGTGAAGTTTCACTCGTAGTGCGCTTTTAACTCTGCCACCGGCGCCACAATCTGCCCATCCGCCGGGTCGCCGACGAGCGTGATTTCGTTTGGCCTGATGTGGGCGTAGTAGGCGGTGAGGGCCGAGGCCAGAGCGTCGAGCTGGTCGTGGGTGCGCAGGCCGTTCAGGTTGAGGGTGCCGCGCAGAAGATGATGGCGAGTCACTTCTTCGAGAATGCCTATCGGATCGGGCAAATGAAGGCCTTCGTCGTACAGCAAAAGCTGGCGTTGCAAGCGGCCTTCGAGCGTGTCTTTGCGATAGGGCACGTGGCCGAGGCGGACGGTGAAGGTGGCGTGGGGGTGAACTTCAAACAGTTGGCGGGGAGCGATTGAGTCCGGGGCGAACGTCTCGAAGCCTTGCTCTCTCAAGAGATCGTAGAGTTTCCACCCGGCCTGCATCCAGGCAGGCGCGTTCTCCACTTCGCCGGGCGTGCTGTAGAGTTTGATGTTGCGCCGGCGGAGTTCGTATTCGCACACCCGGTATTGCGACCAGGTTTTGCTCCTGGCCGACAGGCCAAACCGGGCGCGCATGTCAGGTTGGGCCATCAGCCCCCTGTTGGGAATGAGGGGCGCGTCCACGGCGCACAGCACGTCGGGATGCGCCGAAAGCAAATCGGGCAAGTCGGCGGCCTGACCTTCGCCCTCGGCGACGATGTTGAGCTTGCCGTCGAGGATGGCGTAGTTGAGCGGGCGGCGGCCGGCGGTGGGATCAATGCCAAGATAAATCACAGACTGAAGTATATCCGCCTTTGGCGATAACGGGAAACTGGTTTATACTTTTGCCAGCGTCCGCCTGATGTTGCAAGCACACTTGGCATGAACTTACTCCACGAACTCAGTTGCGTCAACTGCGGCGCCGTCATCCGGGTGATGGCGATGCGCGGCTCGGTGGTGTCGTGCGATTACTGCCACACCAGCTTCCGCATCCCGACCTCGATCACGCCCGAACCTGACCTGGGCGACCTGCTGTTGGGCGCTGACTTTCGTGACCCGGCTATGCCCGGCTGGCTTATGCTGAACCGAGACCGGCTGGAGTTCCGCCCCGGCACCCCCGCCGAGGTCTGGGCCACCTTGCCCGCCTCCGACCGCATTCACCCCCTCATCCGCACTCCCGGCCCGTTCGACGACTTCGACATCAGCGTCACCATCCGCTTCATCAAAGGCTCTTACGATCACATCAGCGCTGGGCTGGAACTGCGCTCCGGCGACGAGGGCGACTACGTCGTTCGCATCTCGGCCCAGGGCACGTTCAATTTGGGCTGGCACCGGAAGACCGACTGGGGCGGGGCCATCGTCAGTTGGACCGAGCACCCGTCACTGCGCCCGCGCCCGGGCGAGCCCAACCGCCTGCGGGTGATGATGCGCAACGAGCAACTCCGAATCTACTTCAACGGCGTGCTCGCCACTTCGCTCCACGACTCCAAATTCCGCTCCGGCGTCATCCGCATCGTCGCCTCTCCCTCAATTTACGACACCCTTGTCGTCGCCTTTTCTGATTTGCAGTTGCGGGAGATTAAGTAGTTGCGCAGTTTGCCGTTTCGCGCTGACCGGAGCGAGGTCAGGCATGGCAGATACTAACTATACTTACATCTGGGAATGATGAAACCCATTCACATCCCCACCCCGCTCTGGGAATCGCCCCCGCTCAGCGCCATCGTGGGCGCGCCGGTGCTGTTGAAGATGGAGACCTTTCAACCGGTCGGCTCGTTCAAGGCGCGAGGGATCGGCGCGGCCTGCCAGGCCAGCTACGAGGCGGGCGCGCGCAAACTCGTGTGCGCCTCGGGCGGCAACGCCGGTTACGCCGCCGCTTACGCGGGCCGCCAGATCGGACTCCCGACCACCATCGTCCTGCCCAAGACCACGCCGGCCCGCATGCAAGACTTGATTCGCCAGCAAGAGGCGACCGTTTTGGTGCACGGCGAGTCTTGGAACGACGCCCACGCTTATGCCGCCGAGTTAGCCAAACAGGAGAACGCGGCCTACATTCACCCCTTCGACGATCCAAGAGTGTGGCATGGGCATTCGTCCATCATTCACGAGATCGCCGAAACGGGCATGAAGCCGGGCATCGTCGTCGTTTCGGTGGGCGGCGGCGGTCTGCTTTGCGGATTGCTGGAAGGCATGCACGATGTTGGCTGGAAGGACGTGCCGGTGCTGGCGGTGGAGACGGAAGGCGCGGCCTCGTTCGCCGCCTCGGTTCGGGCGGGCCGCCTCGTCACCCTCGACCGCATCGCCTCCATCGCCACCACCCTCGGCGCGCGCGCCGTGGCCGCCGAAGCTCTGGCCTGGACGGGGCGGCACACGATCACACCCTGGCTCGTCACCGACCGGGCCGCGCTGGACGCCTGCCTGCGCTTCGCCGACGATCACCGCCTGCTGGTCGAGCCTGCCTGTGGCGCGTCGCTCTCGGCGGTGTACAACCGGGCGGAGCCGCTCGCCGGCCTTGCGCCGGTTGTGGTGATTGTGTGTGGCGGGGCAGGAGTGAGTTTGAAATTGCTGGAGGAGTGGGACAAGAAGGTGGAGAAGTAACAGTTCAGGGATGCGCTATGTCACTGGGCCTATCCAGTTGCAGGCGCATCACGCGCCGCCGGGTTCCGGCGCGCCCGACCTCGACGAACCCTGCCTTTTTGAAGCTTGCCACGAACCCCATGAATCGGTAGCTCGGCGAGTCGGGGTCAACCGGGTAGGCCTCGACGACGGTCGCGCCCCGCGCCCGGGCATGTTCAACCGCCGCGCCAATGAGGCGTACTGTCATCCCCTGGCCGCGATATTGCCGGGTCACAAAGAAGCAGGCCAGCGACCAGACATTCTCATCCAGGGCCTCGGCCACGCCTCCTAAATTGCGGTAGGTCCGCCGCGGCGCTATCGAACACCAGGCGATCGGCTTCCCATCCAGATAGCCGAGGATGCCCACCGGAAGGCCCTGCCTCACCCGGCGGGTGAAGGCGGCCTTGCGGCTGGCCCCGTCCGTTCTTTTGGCCTCTTCCGCTGTAGCCCGCCAGACCATGCACCAGCAGTTTTTTGGCCCGCCGCGACTCTCAAAAAGCGCCACGAAATCCTCCAGCCGACTGCGATCCACTTCGTGAAAGGTGAGCTTCTTGAGTTTGTCGTCCGCCGACATCTCGGTCTTTTTGAGTGAGGAAGTTGTTGTCTTCGTCTTGCTCTTCATTTTGTCGCCCGCTTGTGTTTTGTACTATAATCCCAATTGCATGAAGGACAAAACGCATGGCTAACTCAGGCAAACGCTGGACAGTTCATGACCGTGCAGAAGCCCACTTATTCTTACGATAAAGAAGCCGATGTTTTGTATATTTCTTTCTCGCCGGGCGAGAAGGCGACGACGGCGGTTGAGTTGAACGAGAACATCTTGTTGCGCTTTAACCGCGCCGAGAAGCGCGCGGTTGGCCTGACGCTAATGGATTTCTCCGTACTGGTGCAGTTGACCAAGCTAGGGCCGCGCAGTTTTCCTTTGACGGGCTTGAAAGACCTTGAACCGGAATGGCAGGAGACCGTTATCGAGATTATTACTGCCTCGCCTGTGAACCAGATTTTGAAGATTTCAAGTTATATGCTCTCGCCCTCGGAGACCATACCGATAACGTTGGTGCAAAAGCCGCCTATTCCAGCAGCGGCATAGAAAGCCAGAAGAAGTTAACGCCCCTGATTTCAAGGGGCGTTATTTCTTTTTGCGTGCATTTCAGATAAAACCAACATCGGCGATTGAGATGGAAGCCGCCCGCCGCCTCACCCGCCGCGCCGCTAGCCAATCAGCTTCTCCTTCTTGAACCGCCGGTAGCTCCTGTCGGTCAGCCTGGCTAATTCCTTGAAGAGCTTGTCGTCGGCTACTTTGAAGTTGAAGCAGGACTTGCCCTGCATGTGCTTCTTGAGTTCGGGCGAGAGGTCGTCGAACAGGTCGGGGAAGGCGTAGACGGCCATGAGGTGGTACGACACGTAATTTTTGCGCGTTTGCACCGCGCCGAACCACACCTCTTTGCCCAGACTGCTTTGGGTAGGCGGGCCGATGAGGTGGTAGTTGCCGGGCCGGTCGGGGCTGGCCTTCAAGGAGCCTTGCTCGTATCTCTGCATGATGGCTTTGAGTTTGGCGTGGACGGCGGCGAAGTCGGGCTTGGGTTTGGTGGGCATAGGGAATCGCCTTTCAGGTGTTCGTGTAGTGTAGAGCGAGTTGGCAACTTGCTCTACAACCGCCGCCATTTTCGTGGGCGGTGGTGAACGCGGTTCATGAATACTACTGAATCTGGCTTATTCGTTGGCATAGACGCCCAGCGCTAATTAGCTTTCGGGTCGATCAGTCTGCGGGCGACGCCTGTCGTCACGCTCGGCGATGAGTTGGCGGACAGCCGCCTCAAGCCCGGTCAGCATCTCCGGCGGAATGCTTGACCGCGTGCCCTGGGCCAGAAAGTCGTCAAGGGTCTGCTCGGCGCCCATGTCGGTGAAGGGCGCGGCCCAGTTCTCGTAATACCAGACCAGATGATCGCTGTAGAGGATAACGCCGCTTCCGCCCCTTCTGGAGCGATTCCATTGCAATTCTTTGATAAAGCTCATCGTCGAGAGTTGTGTTCTGCTGGTCGAGCAGCTCAAGGGTGGAGCTCAGCGGCGGCGAGGGGAGCGATCTCCCCGCAGACTATAACTTTTGCACGCTCTACGTTTGAAGACGCCCGCCAAACAGAACAGTTTCAAGCTCTTCGCGAGTAGGGACGTGTTTGTTTTCTATCATTTTTATCAGCGCACGTTTGAGTAAGGCGTAAGTGTCGAACAGCGATTTGTTTTCTTCGATGGGAGAACCGTGGGCTGCTTTTGAGCGGGCATCATAGAGTCGTTTCACACGACGATAGAAGTCAAGACGCGCATTACCGGGTGGTTCCAAATATGAAGCAATTGTAGCCGAGACTCTAAAACTCAGTTCATAGTGAGAAGGGGAGAATAGCCGTTCGAGTGCTCCCCAAAGTGACACTAATGCAAGAGACGTTGAATGACTCCAAATACATTCGTCAATGGCTTGAAATGCGACATTGAAATCACTGTGCTTGTTCATCAGTTCCCCCCCCAAAATCCAATGCTCATGAATCCAGTGCAAGTCAGATACGGCAATGATGGAGCTTGGTTTTTCAACAGGGACAAGCCGAGATGGTTTCATTTCAATAGGCCAAAAATAAGGCTCATCTTTTGCCGAGGGAATTTCTGAGAATGATTTATTAGCAAGCACTGGTACACTAACCAAACTGCTTGCCTTCAGTCTGATCAAGGCCGCAAACCACCAAATAGTATTTAACCGGTCAAACCAGTTTGGTAGCGTAAACTCTTGTGGAATATACAGCTCGGCTTGTATATCAAAACCCATACCGCCACTCACTGCCTTCCAAGGGGCAGGGTGGGGTTGACCTTCTTCAGCGGGAGCGAATGCTGCCAAATATGGAGCCATAATGTGCGCGTATGTCTTTCGGAGAATTACACTATGGCCGAAATCAAATTCATCAAGAGGCAAACTTGCTCCAGAAATGCCAGCGTAAAGTGCACATTCATTCGGATTCATGGCTTTGTAAGAGATCCGCTCGCTACACGATAGAGTTGGGGTTCAATGACGAGCAAGCCAACGGGCTCGGCTTCACCTGCACTACGCCGCCGCCCGGCATTCCCTCGTCAAAGAAACTGCCATGCCGCGTCGTTTACCGTAAACTTGCCCGACGGTTTCTCAGGAAGCCCAGGTTGGGCAACCATGCTAGGAGATGCCGTGTTTCTTGAATAAATCATCAACGAACTCATCTACGACAGCTTTACCATTATCGCCCTGTAGTTCATATCCCCCAAATCGGTAAATTTCATAACCTGCCAGTCGCAGTTTTCTGTCAGCCGCAACCATTTCTGCATATTTCCGCGGACTCGGTCTATCACTATCTGAGTAGTGTTGCTTGCCATCTATTTCAATGACGATTCGTTCATGATTTGAAAGTAGCAACAAAAAGTCCATTCGCTGTCTATCCAATCTTTTCTCACCTTTCAAGTCTCTTAAGGTATAAGGGTCATAATGCAAATAGACTTGTGGAATTAACGCGGGCAAACTGTCCCTAAGTTCCGAGTCTTTTCGTTTGTAGTATGTTTGGAAAAAAAGTTTTTCAGGCTCAGAATCAAGTGACTTTTCAAGGCGAAAATACAACGTGTGCCCGGTTTCACTCGTTGGTGGATTGTCTCCAATGCGACTAGCCCACCACGATACAAGGTCAACCCATTTCAGACCCGTTTGAGGAATGGGCAAATCGTAAATAAGGCAATAGTTCCCATTTTTTACTACACGAATGCTGTTGCTGATCGAGTCATCAAGAACAATCTCCGGCTTTGGGCCATCTGCGGCAAAGATGAGATTCTTGACATCCTGATCGACTCTTGCGCTTCCCAGCCGAATGGCGCGATAACTTGGATAACTTGAGACTCGCTCGTGAGGCTGTAATCTAAACCCGTCTTTGGAAAGATGCTTATTAATGACGGCAACAAATTCCTCTTGCTCATCCGGAGACCTGACTATTGGGTGAACTACTTCTTCAAGGAAGCTCAAGAATTGCGCATCAGGCCCACTCATTAATTTGAGATAGTCACCAAACAAAAAGTCATATTCCCAGTCGTTATTGTTAATCATGTGTTGCCAGATATCGTCCGCCGCATTTTTTCCGTAATAGGTGGATTGCATTTTGTCTAAAGGCCATAGCCTTTTGAGAAATGCAACTAAATCAAGGCGGCCATGAATCTGTTTACCATTTCGATCCATCAACACTAATTCATCAAATAAGTTCCGACGAGTGATGTCACTAATTTGGAAAGTCGTGTCCCCCATATCCCGGTTCGCAAAGGATTCGGTTCGTTCTAGGTTATCGAGTATTCCAAGAAGGATAGCTTTCATTGACTCAGATTGGGCAGGAAACGAGGCATCATCGTCGTAAAAATGCACGGTCGCCTGAGCTTCTTTCCAAATCTTGCATTCATCAACCATGCCGACGCCAGCCAGAGCTGAGGCAACGCGATCCATCCAAATTACAAATTGTCGGGCACACTCATGAGACTCTCCCGCAGAAATTGCATATTCGTGAGCCTCGAGTAGTTTTTCTATCATCTGTCTTTTGCTCATAGGTATTTCTTTCTTGCTTTGCCCTGAGTTGCTCTACGATAACGCTCGCTCGTGCATCGGGTACAACGCTGTGATCGGGTACAACGCTGTGTTGGGTCGCGCTACTCATTTGTGTTGTCATAACTCTCGGCATCGTAACTATCATGATCTGGATAACAAAGCATGCTCTGAAACCCGTTGAGCTCAGTGCCATGAATGGAGAATTCGACTTTGAGTATGCCTATCGAGAATACAGGTTGATCTTGCCAGTAATTCTTGCCTGATTTATTCTCGGAGGGGTATCGAAAGGCTTGCGCTGAACGTCCGTTTAACACGGCCATCTTCCGAATAAATTCCTGCGTTTCATCAGAGAGGAACTCATCGCCAGGGCCAAACAGACTTGCCAAATAGGATAAGAGGTTGCTGATGTTGTGATTCCTTGGTGGCTCTTTGATTGGTATTTCAAGAAGTCTTTGCCACTCAAGTTTTGCTTCGATAGATGCCTTCAGAGCAAGCTCAATGAAATGAAATATCATATAGAAAATAGGAAGAGCATTAGCATCTGAGTGCCCCTGCTTCTCCAGAAATCTATCCATCAAGCCACAAGCGGCGTTATAAAAGCCATCAGCATATTGTGACCAAGCTTTAGGCTTATCGACGCCAAGACTATTCCACCAACCAAGATTTATAGAGCCACTCTGCGCCAACCTTTCGAGTTCATCTCGCGGTAGACTACTCAATGATTTGCTAAAGGTGTACATATAGCTGTCCTTTGAGGATGTTGCAACATGGTAAGCCGCCCAACAAGAGGGGCATCAGCCGACGGGTCAACTCAGATCGCGCCGCATTCCTTAGCCGCATAGTTGGCCCAGTCACCTGCAATTCATCCTGCTGCTTAGTGGCATGCCTTCACCAGAGAAGCCAGCATAACGCATCGTTCATTGTTAACTTGTCTAACGGATTCTCAAGATGCGCAGGTCAGCCTGCCCCTTTCATGTTAGGGGCCTGTGCTGGCTGATGGGATCATTGCAGGAAACTCATAGATGAACTTCAACAGCATTTCGGTGAACACAAGAATTTCCTGAGCGTCATTTGACGTCATCAGATAAATCTCATGTGTTGCTTCGTTGCCTTTCTTTCTAATGTGGTCTACCCAATGCTTCCCGTTTGGAGGAATGAAGCCATTGTCAGCAAGATAGTTTACATATTCTACGAACTTGAGATTTTCCTTTGCCTTTTGATTGACAGCAATGTTCATCAATATCTTTCGACACAATAGAACAGCCGCTGTATGGCAATTCTGTCCAGTGCAACGCCTTGCTTCTTCATACAATGCTTCAATGTCCGACGGCAAATGCTTTACTGGACTACCGAAAGTTGCCAATGGGAAGGTGTCGCCTGACGGTGAAAAAAACGTTGGCCCATAGCAATTGGGGCAAATATAGACTCCACCAGTCTGAGGACCGCTTGCATCATTCTGCTGTCCAATTTTATACCCTCTATCAGAGGACACTATATGAGTGCAATAGCCACATACCCAACTTCTATTTTCGATTTCTTGAAGTTGGCGATAGTTCTCTCGTGGTCTGTCAAGAAATTTGTTCATCGTTGTTTGTGTTATGGCTCACTCTGGTTTGTGTGAAGGCAACTCGCCTGACTCCATGATAAGGCGTGCTAACATGTGAGTAGACTACCACTCCTTCACGACAAAATTGCCATGAAGACCCAAATTGCCGCAACCCCTACCCGTCAAGTATAGCCCAACTCAACCCCGCCGCAATGCACTTTTAGTCTTGCTCAAACAAAAAAAACCGCCGGTCTCAGCCAGCGGCCTGTTTAGTTCGTCGGCAACTCCACCCTGTATTTGCCTGCTTCATGGTATAATGCGTCCGTAGCTGAAATCTGCCCGTATGGGTAGGTGCTCTGCAAAGAGCTAGGCCAAAACCCCCTAACGCTCCGGCGTGATGGGGGATTTTTGTTTATTCCAACTCGCGCAAAATTCCAGCACGAATTGCCCGATCCCATAAGGCTTGCATCTCCGGTTGGCCTTCCCGAGCCGCCCGGCTCAGGCCACACACCGCATCCGCTAATCGAATCAGAGAATCATTTTCATCCTTACGGATTCCCTTCACCCTTCCGCCGCCCACTCCCATCCGCCGCAGTTCAAGCGTGGCGACCCGCTCTTGCGCTCGTGGTAAACCGTCAATCCTGATAGTGGCTTCATACTTCTCGCCGCCCGCAACAGTTAGCGCCTGGGCAATGGTCGCCAGAGTCAGGCGAAAATATTCGCGCCGATTCAAATAAGTGGCCACGTACAGTCGCCCCCGAAAGGCCGGTTCGGCTAGCACTTGCCGAATATAATCCAACCGCCGCGAGTAGCGAGTCTTGATCCACTTTGCCCGCTTGCCTGTGTCTCGCTCGATTCGCTCGCACGCCTGGCGCACGGTCTCTACCTCGTGTTCGGCAATGACCACTGCCACGATGAACAGCGCCCCTCGTGTATCTTGCCCAGTCTCATCCACATAGCAAAACAGTCGTTGAGTCACCGCATACCATTATAGGCGAGAATTGCCTTGCCGGATTTTTCATGAAGGAGGCTCGTGTTCATCACGCATTCCAGTTCAGTTCATCGGCAGTCCCACCTTGTACTTCCCCGCTTCGTTGATCGCCTCCAGCGATTGATGCCGGAAGTAGGTATTGTACAACTCGGCGTAGTGGCCGCCGTCGGCCAGCAGGGAGGTGTGCGTGCCCTCTTCGATAATCTTGCCCCGACGCAGAACAATGATCCGGTCGGCGTTCTTGATCGTCGAGAGGCGGTGAGCGATGACGATGGACGTGCGATGCTTCAACACCGCGTCCAGCCCTTCCTGGATCAGAGTCTCGGTCAGCGGGTCAATGCTGGCCGTGGCTTCGTCGATGATGAAGATGGACGGGTTCTGGAGCAGGTGGCGGAGCGTTGATCACTGGCCTGACTGGCGCTATTGGATTGGTTGGTGACCATGCTGAGTATCAACCACCGGTGATGGCAACGGCTTCCAATAGTGCCTTGCCCCAAGGCGTGATTTGGATTGCAGCCAGCTTGTTATAGCTTCCTTTCCCAAGGAACTCTTTTCGATATCTGCATTTCAAAGCACCGAAGTCTGCCAGCACGTCAATAACCATCCGTTCAATAGAAGTGCGCAGAGCCGAATCCGCGAAACGACTTTCCTGCGCGGTCCAGGTCAATCCAGTATTGCCGATGAGCTTGGCGGCATAGTCGCTGAACGAGATATACTGCCCGGCCGGCAGAGCCCGTAAACTGGCCAGAGTAGTTGCTGAAAAGAAATACGGCAACTCGTCGCCCATCCCGGCATAGGGATAAGCGACCAGCCAATTGACTTTGTGCCACCACACGGCCAGTAAGAAGGCCGCCTGTACTGCGGGTTTTGTTTCAAGGAGCCGATTAGCCTGAGCAGTAAGCTGCCAGCGCCGAGCTCGACCAGTCTTTATCAAACCACCGGCATCAGCCAAGATGTGCAGAAAGTATAACGGCCATACTTCTTCTTCGCTACGAAGCTGAAAGGTTTGTTTTCCGATCTTGGAGTCCAACTGAGGAGGATTAGCAAAACGCGCCGTTACTTCCCTGATGGCCTTCAGTGGCATGTTGCCAGTACTTTGGGTGCCAATCACTTTGTTGTCCCGCACGAATGCGAGGAGCGTCACCATATTCTGGCGGATGGGCGCCGCTTCCGCCTGCTGCGTGAGTGGAAGATGTTTCTTCAGCCAAGTATTGAGGCGTTCTTCTATCGACTTGAGAGTAAAAGGAGCGCGTTTTTGCATAACGTCTCTCCATCAACTGCGCCTAACATATTATACTGAGCGCGGCCACTTTCTGCGCTTTTTTTGGCAACGGATTATATAGCCGCTTCGCGTGTAACGGATTCTTGCGCTACGTATCCGCTACATCCGTTACCACATCCGTTGCCAATGAACGCGACCAGAAGCGCAATTTGTGCCCGTGCCCGATATAGCAGACGGCGACCATTTGCGGCAAAATCACCCTCACAGGCCCAAAAGGCTGCCACTGCTTGGCCGCAATCTCTACCTGTCAAGTATAGTCCAACTCAACCCCGCCGCAATGCACTTTTGGTCTCGCTCAAATAAAAGGGCCGCCGGTCTCAGCCAGCAGCCCTGTTCAGTTCACCGGCAATTCCACTTTATACTTCCCCGCTTCGTTAATCGCCTCCAACGACTGGTGGCGGAAGTAAGTGTTATACAACTCGGCGTAGTGGCCGCCGTCGGCCAGCAATGAGTTGTGCGTGCCCTCTTCGATAATCTTGCCCTGGCGCAGAACAATGATCCGGTCGGCGTTCTTGATCGTCGAGAGGCGGTGGGCAATGACGATGGAGGTGCGGTTCTTCAGCACCACGTCCAGCCCTTCCTGGATCAGAGTCTCGGTCAGCGGGTCAATGCTGGCCGTGGCTTCGTCGAGGATGAAGATGGACGGGTTCTGGAGCAGAACGCGGGCCAGGGCCACCAGTTGGCGTTGCCCCATCGAGAGGCCGCCGCCCCGTTCACCCACCGGCGAGGCCAGCCCCAGCGGCAGGCCCTGAATCCAGTCCCCGCCGCCCACGTGCCGCGCCGCCTGGCCCACTTCGTCGTCGGTCGCGTCCGGCTTGCCGTAACGAATATTTTCCATCACCGTGCCGTCGAACAGAAACGGCGACTGGGTGACGATGCCGAGCCGGGCGCGGTAACTCGCCAGGTCGAGCGAGCGAATGTTGCAACCGTCAATGCCCAGCCTGCCGCCTTGAAACTCGTAGAAGCGAGCGATAAGCTTGCCGATGGACGACTTGCCGGAGCCGGTGTGGCCCACCAGGGCCAGCGTCTCTCCGGCCCGAACGGTGAGCGAGAAGTTTTCCAGCACCGGCTCTTTCTCGTTATAACGAAAGTCCACGGCCTCAAACTTAATCTCACCCCTGATCACTGATAACTGTTCACTGCCCACTTGCACGACCTTCGGCTCGGCGTCGAGCAGGGCAAACACGCGCTCGGCGGCGGCCATCCCCAGTTGAAACTGGCTCCAGAACGAAGCGATGCTGGTGAGTGGAAACCAGAACAGGGCCAGGCCTTGAATGAAGAGATACCAGTTGCCGGGCGTGATCCCGCCTGTTTGCACGGTTTGGCCGCCGAAGTAGACCAGGGCCGCCGTGCCGGCCCCGGACAGGATGCTGAGAAGGGGGAAGATGGCGCTGAAGACATAGCCGGTTCGCAGGTTGATGCGGAACGACTGAGCATTGACGTTCAGAAACTCGTCGTAGATGGACCCTTCCTGCCGGAAGGTTTTGGCCACGCCAATGCCGCTGATGGTCTCTTGAATGTGAGAGGTGACGGCCGCCTTGACCCGCCGCGATTGAGTGATGGTATTGCGGGCCAGATGACGGAAGGCCAGGGCAGTGGCGAAGATGAACGGGGCCAGGGCCAGCGTCATCCAGGCCAGGCGGGCGTTGACGAAGAACAGGTAGGTCATGAGCAGGACGACGAGCAGAATCTGGCTCATCAAGTCCATGGTCAGCACCACCACCTGTGAGAAGGCCTGCGTGTCGGAGGTGACGCGGCTGACGATCTTGGCCGACGGGAATGAGTCGTAGAAAGACAGATCGCGCTTCACCACGGCCTCAAAAGCGTCTTCGCGCAATTTGAGCACCACGTTGCCAACGGCTTGCGACGAGAACGAGCGGCGCAGGAAGTTGAACGTCCACGAGAGGCAACCGAGCAGGACGACGACGATGGCGATGGCCAGCGGCTGGATGGCCCCGGCCCCCAAGTCGTCGAGACTGCGCGAGATGTAGATCGGCAGGACGATGTCGGTCAGCGAGTTGAGGACGATGGACAGGGCCACCATTGCCATCCGGCCCGTTTGCGGCCAAAAGTAGCTCAACACCCGGCGCACCAGGGCGCGGTCAGAGTAAGTTCGGTCGTAGGCCTCGGCGTCGAGGCCGTCCATGAGGAAGCCCATTTCTGTGTCCAGTGAATAGTGATCAGTGAACAGTGAACAGTGAACAGTGAACAGTGAACAGTGAACAGTGAACAGTGAACAGTGAACAGTGATCAGTGAACAGTTGCTACTGACAACTGTTCACTGATCACTGTCTCCAACGGCGGCAGTTCCACTTCGTAGCGGGCGAAGATGCGGCGGTAGTGCGGCGAGCGGCGCAGGAGTTCGTCGTGCGTGCCGCCGGCGACGAGTTGCCCGCGATCCAGCACCAGGATGTGGTCGGCCCAGCGAATTTGCGAGAGGCGGTGGGTGATGAGCAGGGTCGTCCGCCCTTGTTGAATGCGCCTGAGCGCCTTTTGAATTTCGTCCTCGGTGGCCGAGTCAATAGCGCTGGTCGAGTCGTCGAGGATGAGGATACGCGGATTGCTGAGGAAGGCGCGGGCCAGAGCGATGCGCTGGCGTTGCCCGCCGGAGAGCGTCACCCCGCGCTCGCCGACCACGGTTTGATAATCTTTGTCGAACGACATGATGAAATCGTGGGCCTGGGCCGCGCGCGCCGCCTGCTCGATCTCTTCCTGAGTCGCTTCGGGCTTGCCGAAGGCGATGTTCTCGGCAATCGTTCGCGAGAAGAGGAAGATGTCCTGCTCGATCTTGGAGATTTGCGAACGTAAAGCGTCGAGGCTCCACTCGCGCACGTCCACGCCGTCAATGAGAACGCGGCCTCGGGCGGCGTCGTAAGTGCGGTTGACGAGTTGAGTCAGACTGCTCTTGCCAGAGCCGGTTTGGCCGACGATGGCGACGGTCTGGCCGGGTCGAATGTGGAACGAGACCTCGTCGAGCAGTGGCCGGTTCTCGTAGCCAAAGCTCACTTTATCAAAGACGATGTCCCCGTTGATGGGCTGGTTGTGACCGGCGGCGTTTTCATCCAGATCAGTTTTGGCTTTGATGATGGTCAGAATCCTTTCGGCGCTGGCGAGGCCGGACTGCACGAGCGAGAAGGTGAAAATGGAGATGAAGGTGGGGAATTGCAGGACGCGCATGAGGCCCATGACGGCGATGATGCTGGAGATGGGCATGGCGGCCGGGTTTTGCCGATAGAGAATGATGGCATGCAGGAAGGTGAGGCCGAAGGCGACGGCGTAGAGCAGGAGCGGCAGGTAGCGGGCCTCGATGCCGCCCTGAGCCACGAACGAGTCGCGGATGTTGCTGGCGTTGGTTTTGAACTTGCGCCGCTCAAAGTTTTCCTGGGCGCTGGCCTTGACGACCTCGATACCGGAGATCGTTTCCTCCAGCCCGGCGTTCATGATGCCGAACTGCGCGCGCTGGCGGGCGGTGACCGGGTTGAGTTGGCGCATATAGCGGCGCAGGGCAAAGACGTGGGCGATGATGAAGCAGACCGGCACGAGCAACATCTCAACCCGAATGGCGGCGATGAAAATGAGGGGAATGATGATGGCCAGAGTCGATTCGGTGATCAGACTGGCGCCGGGGACGATCATTGCGTTCAACTGGCCCACGTCGTCGGTGGCGCGGGCCATGATGTCGCCCACCCGTTGGCGGTCGTGAAAGGTCTGGCTCTTGCCGAGCAGACTGGCGTAAAGCTCCTGGCGGGCATCGGCCTCGAGGCGGTTGGCGACGTTCTCGGCAGAGTAGGCGGCCATCAGGTTGGAGACGCCGTCGAGGGCCAGCACGCCCATGATGGCCAGGGCCAGCAGGAGCAATCGGTCCCCACCGGTCGGGTTCAGAATCTCTTCGGCGGCCTGGCCGATGAGCACCGGGCTTTGCGAGTAGCTCATGATGCTGACAACGTAAAGCGCCAGGGCGCTGAACAGGAAGGGCTTGTGCCGCCAGATGTGCGACAGTATCCAGCGCACCGGGCTGGACTGGTTATAGTGATAGGCGTCTTGAGCGGTGAATTCGCTTTTGGTAGTCACGGGATTCTCCGGAGCGACAATGATACAACACAAAGTGCTTCTCCCACTCCCTTTGGGACGGTCGGAGGCCGGCCGGGGTGAGGGATAACCTTCGCCCAAAATTCACGGCTGGCCAGGCGGCGGCCCCTGTTTAACTCGCTTGAGAATCGCCTTCAACCCTTTTGCGTTTCGCGGGACGCTCCACATCGCCTCCATCCACCACGTCGCGCCTGCGTCCGCCCACTTGCGAACGATGGCGACCGCTTTCTTGGGGCTGTCGCCCGGCGTCGTGCCTTCCATGATGATGTCGAAGCCGGTCTTTGCCTTGCGCCTGCCGTCAAGGAACGCCTTCATCGCTTGAATATCTTTGGGCGTCGCCTTGCGGTGCTTGCCTTTGGCCGTCATCGTGTTGGGCAATAAGCCGTCGTAGCGTAAGACGCGCCCCATAGACTTCATGCGCGGCCACGCGCCGACGACCCAAATTGGAATACGCGGCTTCTGCGCGGGTGGGGGCGGCGGGGCGAACGTCGTCGGCTTGATGTGGTAGTGCTTGCCGTCGTAGCTGAACGGCTGACCGCGCCACAGGCCGGTGACGATGTCCAGTCCCTCGTCGAGCAGTTCGGCCCGGGTCTTGCGGTCGGTCACTTCGCCGAATGACTCGAAGCCGGTGTCGGGCGCGCCCAGCCCAACGGCCAGGATGACCCGGCCATGCGAGAGATTGTCGAGGGTGGCCGTTTTGCTGGCAAGCTCCCAGGGCCGCATGCGCGACAGGGGCGTGATCATCGTGCCCAGCCGGATGCGCTCGGTGCGCATGGCCGCCGCCGTGAGCGACACCCAGGCCTCAATGCCCCACACCGGCTCCCACACAAAGAAGCCGTCCCAGCCTGCCTGCTCTGCCTCGTAGGCAAAGTCGGCGGCGGTGCGGGCGTCGCCGTAAGGAAGAACAAAGCCGAATTTCATCATTGGACTCCCCTTGAAGCAACATGACAACGGCGAGAGAAATGTGACATGATCTTCGTCAAGCGACAAGCGACAAACGTCAAACGTCAAACGACAAGACGCTTGACGTTTGTCGTTTGACGTTTATTGTGTCACATATTTCGCCATTCGGCCATAAAATTGTGTTAGCTGGCTCACACTTTCCCGACATAAGACCTGCCGGGTCTTGCTAATTCTAAATTCTGCCGGTTTTTCAACCAGACCCGGCAGGTCTGGACTCGCTAACTGAAAGATATTGTGAAATGAACGACGAGAAAACTTTGAGCGAAGTCAATCAAGAGAGTCAGGCGATCTGGAACCAGAACGCCGAATTTTGGGACGACTACATGGGCGAAGGCGGCTCGTTCCAGCGACAGTTGATCGGCCCGGCCACCGAGCGCTTGCTGAACTTGCAGGCAGGCGAGCGCGTGCTGGACGTTGCCTGCGGCAACGGCGCGTTCTCGCGGCGCATGGCGGCGCTCGGCGCGCAGGTGGTCGCCGCCGACTTCAGCGAGAAGTTTCTGGAGCGGGCGCGAGCGCGAACGACCGAACACGGTGACCGGATCGAATACCGGCTGGTTGATGCAACCGACGAGGCCCAATTGCTGGCGCTGGGCGAAAGACAGTTTGAGGCGGCGGTTTGCACGATGGCGCTGATGGACATGCCGGCGATTGATCCGTTGTTCTCGGCCTTGAGCCGCCTCTTGAAACCCGGCGGCCGCTTTGTGTTTTCCACCATGCATCCGTGCTTCAATTCCAACGGGCCGGAGAAAGTGATCGAGGAAAATGATTGGGGCGGAGAGTTGATCACGACTTGCTATCTGAAAGTCTCGCGCTACATCCGACCCGAAAGGTGGACTGGCTTGGGCGTCATCGGCCAGCCTGCGCCGCAATACTACTTTCACCGCCCGCTTCACGAATTGTTGGGCGCTTGCTTCAGGGCCGGGTTCCTTCTGGACGGACTCGAAGAGCCGACATTCAATTCGCCCGAAGGCGCGCGGCGGCCTTTTAGCTGGGAGAATTTTAGCGAGATTCCGCCGGTGCTGGTGGCGCGAATGCGAATGATGAAGTAGGATGTCCGCGTGCCCAAAAAGCCTTTTGACATTACCCTGGCGTTGAGCCGTATTCAAGAGGCGGTGCGACCCTTTCCGAAGGCGGCGATGTTCGAGTTGTTCGACGAAGGTTTCAATTCGCCCTTCGAGCAACTCGTGGCCTGTATCATCTCGATTCGGACTTACGACGAAGTCATGTTGCCCACCGCGCGCCGGCTCTTTGCCCGCGCCCGCACGCCCGAGGCCGTCAGCCAACTTGCGCCCGACGAAATTGCCAAGCTGATCCAGTCGAGCACTTTCCACGAACGCAAAGCGGGGCAAATCCTTCACATCGCGCAACGGGTGAGAGATGAGTTTGCGGGGAAACTGCCCTGTGATCGAGAAATCCTGCTGTCACTGCCGGGCGTGGGGCCGAAGTGCGCCAACCTGGTGATGGGCATTGCCTGCGGCGAGCCTCACATTGGTGTGGACATCCACGTTCACCGCGTGACCAACCGCTGGGGCTACGTCGCCGCTTCAACCCCGGAGCGCACCATGCTGGCCCTCGAAGCCAAACTGCCGCGCCAACATTGGGTTGAGATCAACCGGCTGTTGGTTCCATTTGGCAAACACATTTGCACCGGGCGGTCGCCCCGTTGCTCGGCCTGCCCGGTGCTGGAGATGTGCCAGCAGGTGGGCGTTGAAGATCATCAGTGAGAGTATGGATTAAAGAGGCTTTCAGGTCCCGGCGTCAACGGATGCTTCGCACAACGGATGAACGGATGAAATGTCTGAGCGCAATGTATCCGTTCATCCGTTTCATATCCGTTGACACCGACTCTGTGCGATAAAGGAAGTTTGCTGCCCTGGACATGCCTGGTTGACGAAACTATGATGACGACAAAGACGATGGGGAGCGCCAAACAATATGCCTGAAAACGATCCTTTCCAAACACGAGTGGTTTACACGCTTCCTGGCATGGAGCAAGCCCCGGTTCGCAAAGACTTGACTTACAAAACCGTCGGCAGTGTGGAATTGAAGCTTGACGTTTACTACCCGCCAGATTTTCAAGAAGGCAGTCAGCGCCCGGCTGTGATTTTTATTCACGGCGAAGGCCCGCCGGATATTTTGAAGAACGCGAAGAACTGGGGGCAGTACGTCTCGTGGGGGCAGTTGGCCGCCGCCTCTGGATTAGTGGCCGCCACTTTCAATCACCGTTCCTCAGAGTGGTTCACCAGGCTCTATGAGGTGGCGAGCGACGTTGACGACCTGCTGAATTACGTCCGCCAGAATGCGGCCAGCCTGAACATAGACTCGAATCAGATTGGCATCTGGGTGTGTTCGGGCGGCACGCCGGTTGGCCTGCGGGCCGCAATGCGCGAGTCGGCCACGTTCGTGCGGTGCATCGTCGTGTACTACGGGCGGACGAACCTTGAAATCATGCGTGAGAAGATTTCGCCCGAGGCCAATGACGAAACTCTGCGTGAGTTCTCGCCTGAGCTTCACCTGGGCGGCAATACTGCTCCGCTGTTGCTGGTAAGAGCCGGTCAAGACAGCCTGCCCAAAGTAAACGAGGCAATTGATCGCTTCCTGGCGGCGGCCATCGCTCACAACGTGGCAATTGAGTTCATCAACCACCCGGGCGGCCAGCACGCCTTCGACATCTTTGACGACGACGAACGCTCGCGGAGCATCGTCCGCCGGACGCTGGCATTTCTGCAAGAGCACTTGCTGGAGAAAAGATGAGCGCTATCTTGAAGAAGCTTGAAGGCGGCGACCTTCGCTCCATTGGCCGCTCGCAGGAGGTGGCCGCCGACGTTTTGGCCGACCCCGCCTTGTTCGGCGAGTTGTTTGAAGGCATGCTCGACGACAACCCGTTGATTCGAATGCGGGCGGCGGATGCGGTTGAGAAGATAACGGTATCGCCGGGCAAGACGCCGAACTGCGAATGCCCATCGTGAAGCAGTTGGAGTCTCTGACTCGAACCGGAAGCCCGGCGATGAAGAGCCGGGGACGGAAACTGCTGGCGAAGTTGAAGTAGACCATTTACTGGGGGCGGCAACTGCCGTGTGAATGGTGGTGGGTGTCGGCGAATCAGTTCTCCCAAGAGGGCGTCGCCGTCGAGTGCACAGCCTTGCGCTCCAGCTTTGGCGAAGGCATCGTCAACACCCTCGTCGGGGACTTGGAAATCTGGCAAGGGGACACGCTCCTCGCCCGGGCGCAAGGAACGGCGGGATTGGAACGGCGCGTTCCTTCCGGGGGATAAAAAATCGTTGTCGGCGCAGAGGGGAAGAATCCCGGAGTGGGATTGAAAGAAATCCGGGTATGTGCCATGATTCGGGGCAGACAAAAGCGGCAACGCCAGTGGAACCTGTTGGAGCTGTCCTTATGGCAAACTGGATCGAAACGAACTACCCACTCAATAAAGAAATCGGCGTCTATCATCTGACTGAGGATAAAGTCAAAGCGATTGTGATCGGCTACGTCACTTACCCGTCGCCCGAAGACGATCAGCCGGTCGTGCACGGCATCGTCGTCAAGCTGGTGGCCGATCCATCCGTCGAGTTGAAAATCAACGGCGCGTCGCTTGAGAAAGACGGAAGCGGAATGGTTCTGGAAGATTTGTAATCGATGGATCAGGCCACGCCCATCGGCGAGGCGGCCAAACTATTGGCCGGTTTCGATCAGGGCTATGATGTCGTCATCGGCTCGCGAGGCGCGGCCCGCCGCAATGCGCCGTCCTGGCGTAAATTCATGTCGGCCAGCCAGATCGTTCTGCGCAACGTCATCCTGGGCTTCCGCGACATCACCGACACTCAATGCGGATTCAAGGCCTTTCGCCGGGAAGCCGCCTCGGCCATCTTGAACTCCCTCCACCTCTACCGCCAAAATTCTGCCGACAGCGCGAAGGGCGCGATGGTCACCTCGGGCTTCGATGTGGAGATAAAGATTGTCGTCATTGGCGCTGGCAGTGCCAGCTTTGGGCTGAACACGCTCGCGGCGTTGATGCGAAGCGAGCGCTTGCGCGGCAGCGCATTGGCGCTGGTGGACTTCAACGCCGAAGCGCTGAACACCGTCGGGCGGCTGGCTGGCCGCCTCAACCGCGAATGGGACGCGCAGATGGCGATCACGACTCACGCCCGCCACGCCGACGCCCTCGACGGCGCGCACTTCGTCGTCCAATCCATCGAAGCGCCGCCGCGCGAAAAATTGTGGCGGCAGGATTTTGAAATCCCGCTCAAGCACGGTTGGAGCCGCCACAACATGGCCCGGATGGCCGACAGCCAGATGAGTTAAGTCTCATGCTTGGAGAACACAGAGTCAAACATTTGCTGGAGACGGCGCTCGCGCTCTCCACTGCCGACGAAACCGAAGTCTCGTTGACGGCGGTGGACGAGTCGCTGACGCGTTTTGCCAATAACGCCATCCACCAGAACGTGGCCGAGACTGACGCCGTTCTGCAGGTGCGGGCCGCGTTTGGCAAGCGGGTGGGCACGACAGCCACCAATGATTTCTCAGCCGGGTCGCTGGCTCGCACGGTGGAAATGGCTTGTGAGATCGCCCGCCACCAGCCGGAGAACCCGGAGTTCCCTGGCCTGCCTGAGGCGCGCCCCATCCCAACCGTTCATTCTTTTGATGAGGCGGCAGCGGCCGCATCGCCCGAGGCGCGGGCGCTGGCAGTGGGCGGCATTTGCCGCGCCGCCGTTGCCGCTAACTCGGTAGCCGCCGGCGCGTACTCAACTTCGGCCATCGAGTTCGCCGTTGCCAACTCACGCGGCGTATGGGCCTATCACCCCTCGACCTCAGTTGACCTCACGCTCTCAGTAACTTGCGGGGAGGGGGCAGGATACGGGCATGGGACCTCGTGGCGGCTCGACCGGGTGGATACCGAGTCGTTAGGGGTAGACGCCATTCAACGGGCCATCGCCGCCCGATCCCCGCGCCAGGTCAAACCGGGCGACTACACCGTTATCCTTGAGCCTTACGCCGTGGCCGACATCGTCGAAAGTTTGGCCTCGGAGGGGATGGGGGCGCTGGCAGTGCAGGAGGGGCGCAGTTGGATGAACGGGCGCATGGGCAAGCCCGTCCTCTCGCCCCTGCTTTCGATTTGGGATGACGGCCTCGACCCCGACGGCGAGCCGCAACCGTTCGACTGTGAGGGCGTGCCGAAACAGCGAGTGGACATTGTCCGCGCCGGGGCGCCGACTGCGCCGGTTTACGACACGCACACTGCGGCCCGCGAACCGGGCCGTATTTCAACCGGCCACGCCCAACCTGTTGACGAAGATTGGGACGGGCCGATGCCGGGCAACCTGCACCTGGCTCCCGGCGACTCGTCGGTGGAAGACATGATCCGGACGACAACGCGCGGTTTGTACGTGACACGCTTCTGGTACACCAACATCGTGTCGGAGCACGATTGTGTGTTGACCGGCACGACTCGCGACGGCACGTTTTTGATCGAGCGCGGCGAGATCGTCGGCCCGGTGCACAACTTGCGGTTCACGCAGGCGCTCGTGCCTGCCTTGAAGAACGTGGCGGCGCTGGGGCGAGAGTCGCGGCCCATCGGCGGCTATTATGGAAGTCACCGTTTGCCGGCGATGAAGATGGAAGGATTCAGGTTTACGGGGTAGTCATTCCGACGACTCCAAATTGCCGTTGCGCGGCAAAACGGGCAACCACGGGGCCAGGCCGCAGGCCATGTTCGATTGGACGAAAGGTTTGTGGGGCTGGCCGGTGCGGCCGCTGATGGCCGACCCCCACCAGGCCGCCACCCGGAAGCCGCCAGTGACACGTACGGAGACGCACAGCTTGGCCAGGTGGCCGGGTGGCGAGGCCGGGGCCACACGGGGCAACCAAAGCTGGTTGAGGAGTATCACTCCGGTCAGGGCCAGGCAAAAGGCCAGGGGGAGCAAGACGGCGGCCAGAACGTAGCCGGCTTTGTTGGAGCTTTTTTCGGCCATTCGCCCGTCATTCTCGGAAGTCTGCTTTGTTCAGCGCATCCGCCCCGGCCCGTGCAGAGTTTTGCCGTAGCGCCCTACCAGCACCGCGCACATGCCGCCGCGCTGGGCCACGTTGACCACCTGCTTTTGCGAGGCCCGGCCCAGAATAGCCACGCCGTACTTGGTCGGCGCAAAGCCCATCACCGTGTAAAACGGCTCGGTAGATACGGAATTGTCGGGAGCGAGAACGGGGAACTCGTTGACGCTGATGCGGGCCAGCCTCTGCGCCACCCAGTCTTCGTCGTCGGCGAGCGCCGATTGAATCGCGGCTTGCCAGTCGCTCTCTTCCATCAGCGGGCCAAGCAGGATACGGTCGCCGCCGTACGAGCGGTTGGGCTTCATCACCAGAATATCCTGATTCTTGCGCATGAACTCCAGCAGGTCAATCGGCTCGCCGTCGGGGTCGGTGGTGCGGCGGTCTTTGATCACGCGCGTCCACATCACGTGACGCTTGAAGTAGCGGCGGTCGTCGGCGGTGAAATATTTTTCGGTGAAGCGCGGGTCGGTGAGGATCTCCCAGGTGGACTTGTGGTCGAAGTCGCCGGCCAGCGACGAGACGATGCGGTTCTCGCGGAACAGAATCTTCATCGGGCGGATGTCCAGGCCTTCTTCCTTCTCCAGATAAATCAAGTCGCGCATTTCGTAATCGCGGTAGCCGAGATCGATCTTCGTGTCCTCGTACCAGACTTCGCCGCCGCGCACGTATAACTCGGACGGATCGGCGTGGACGACGTTGAGGCCGCGCGTTTCGCTGTAATATTCCACCAGCGGGTCAAGCTCGGTCGGCCCGTCGCCGGCATACTTCGGGTCAATAAGACAGATCGTGCCGTCCGGCCGCCCAATGGCTTCGAGGTGATCGAGCAGTTCCATGATGAACATCTCGCGCAGGTCGAGGCCCGGCTCAAGGTGCAGGTCGGGGGCCGCCTCTTGCAGGATGGGCAGGACAGCCTCGACCAGCACCTGCTCGCAGTTGGGGACAAGGTGGATGCCGCCCACCCCCGACAGATTCGGCTCGACAAAATTGAGCGAGTCTTTCCACATCGGGCTGGTGAAGTCCACCATCGCATCCAGCCGCCCGAACACCGGGTTGTTCTCGCGGTGGCTCTGGCCCCAGCAATCCCACAAAAACTTTTCCTCGTCGGGCATGAGCGGCGCCACTTCGCGGATGGCAAAGTCTTGAATGTAAAGGTCGGGCAGGCGCTTGAGGGCGTTGACGATGGCGAGCGAGACGACGTGGAAGTAGGCGACCTGATCGGGCATGACGGCCAGCGGGCGCAGGAGGATGTTGATCACTTCCTCTTTGCCATCGCGCACGTAGAGCAATTGATGGTTGCGGGCTTCTGCCGGGACGCGCGCGGCCAGCTCTTTGATTTTCTCAGGCGGCAGGTTGTAAAACAACTGGCGCACGCGGCTGTCGAGGCTGAGGCCTTTGAGGCCACGTTCGTCGGCGGCGGTGAGGGGAGCGGTCATGTCGGCCTCCTGTTTGACGGAGTGGGCGGCGGTGCTAGAATAGCGAGAGTTTAGCTCCTCTTTTCAAGGAAGGCAACCACCTTATGAAATTCCTCGACCTTGATCTCAAGATTGAACTGCGCGGATCGAACGGCTACCCGGTGGCCGCCGACTCCAGCCTGGGGCAGGCCCGGGGCCTGTGCCCCCTTGACCCGGCCGGCCCGGAAGTAGCAAAAGCGATTGAGGCAATTGCCGGCGAAGAATTGATCGGGCGCGGCCTGGCCGAATTCGGCCAGCAGTTGGGGGACGCTCTGATCAACGGCGAGGTCAGGGAACTGTTCAGCAGCTTGGTCGGCGCGGCGCAAGCGCAGACCAAAGTCGGAACCAAAACCGGAGTGCGCCTGCAACTCCGAATCGTGCCGGACGAGTTGAACGTCCTGCCGTGGGAGCTGGCCCGTCTGAGCGCCGACGAAGACCCGCTGTGCGTCTCGTCGCAAAACGCCATCACCCGCTATCTGGAAATGAAAGTGCCGGAGCGCGACCTGACGACGGCCAAGCCGCTTCGCATGTTGGGCATCATCCCGCAAGGCTCCGGCCTGAACGTTGAAAAAGAGAAAGACGCGCTCGACAAGGCCGTGGCCGGGCTGGGCGACTCTCTGCAGTTGACATGGCTCGAAGGCGCCGTCACCACCGACCGGGTGCGCGACGCGCTGGGCGAGGCCGACTATCACATTATCCACTTCATCGGTCACGGCAACTTCAAGAACGACATCGCCAGTCTGCAAATGAACGACGAGTACGGCGACGAATATCCGGTTCGCGCCGAAACGTTCGCCGGGTTCTTCCGCAACCGGGAGAGCGTGCGGCTGGTGGTACTCAACGCCTGCCGGGGCGCGGCCCGCTCGTCGGCCAAGGCGCTGGCCGGAGTTGCGCCGCAGGTTGCCAAGCGCGGCGTACCGGCTGTGCTGGCAATGCAGTGGGATTTCAACGATCGGATGGCCCAGCAATTCGGCAAAGCCTTTTACCGCTCGCTGTGCATCGGCCCCGAATCTGGCGAAGTGGACACCGCCGTGGCCCGGGGGCGCGGGATTCTATATGACGAATACCCCGACTCGCGCGGCTTTGCCACACCGGTGTTGTTCTTCCGCTCGGACACCGGACGGCTGTGGAAGGACGCCGAGGCCGAAGAGGAAGAGAAGGCCAAAGCCACGCCGCAAGTGGTTCACAACGTAACCAACACTCAAATCGGCGGCGTTACCATCGGGTCAGGCGCGAGCGTCAACATTGGGAGCGGCGACATCACCGGCGGGAACAAAACGACAGCGGGCGGCGACATCATCAATGCAGGCGCTGGCTCGACGGTGAATGTTGGCAAGGCCGACCCGCTGGCCGCCGCCAACCTGCTCACCGAGTTGATCAAGTGGGAAGCTCAAATGAAGATCAAGGCCGGGACACTTCAACTGTCCGCCGACGACAAGAAGGATTTGATCGAGCAGATCGTCAAAGTGCGCGAGGAGGCGGCCAAAGGCCAGAAGGCTGATCCGGGCCGGTTGGAGAAGCTGGTCAACACCCTGGGGGCGATGGCCCCCGACATCTTCGAAGTGGCGGTCACCGCGTTGGCGAATCCACTCGGCGGCGTCGGCCTGGCGCTGAAGAAGATCGGCGAGAAGGCCAAAGTAGAGCGCAGTTCGTAGCTGCAGAATTACCCGCCATGCAAAACATTCAAAAAGCCATCCAGGCCTCCAAGAACTCAAAAGACAAACCGAGCGAGGATCACTCCCCGGCCAGGAAGTTGACTCGGGCTGAAATCAAGGCCGCCCAGCAACACTTGCTTTTCTACATTGGCAAGCGCCGGTCGGGCTGGTTCTGGGCCGTCATTTGCATCATTGCCGCCGCGCTGACCTCACTCGCGGCCCTGTCGTTTATTGCGCCCTTGCTCAGATCTCTGAACGACAAAACGGCCAGCCAAGAGCTGACGCTGAATTATTTGCTGATCATGGTCGGGCTGACGATTCTGGGCACGCTCCTGCTCTGGCTGGGGCGGGCAGTCATTGCCCGGCTGGCTCAGGACATGGTGGTGGACATTCGCTCGGACTATTACGCCAGCCTGATGCGGCAGACGCCGGCCTTCTATCGCAAGCGCGAAGTGGGCGAGCTGGTGGCGGTGGGCATGAACGACAGCGAAGCCATCGGCGCTTTCTTCACCAGCGAAGTGCCATATGCCCTGTTCAGCGTGGCCCGGGTGATCGTATCGCTCGGCTTCATGGTGTCCTTCAGCTACCAGCTTGCCATCGGCTCGGTGCTGGCTGTGGCCGTGGTGCAAGGGCTGGTGATCGTCATCATTCTGCCGCTCATCCAACGGCTGGCGGCTAAACATCAGCAAGAGCTTGCTTCGGTGAACTCGGAGCTTGGCGAGAATTTGTCGAACGTGCGCGACATCCAGGTCTTCACCCAGGAAGAGCGCACCACGAACGAGTTCCGCCGCCAATTGCTCAAGCTGGCCGGATACGTGACTCGCAATATGAATCTGACGGCCATCACCGTGGCCGCGGCCTATTTCTTGAACATCCTCGGCCCGGCGGCCAGCATCGGCGTAGGCATCCTGCTGGTGTTGAGTGGTGACCTCAAGGCCGAGGCCGTCATCAGCTTCAGCGCCTACATCACCCAGTTCGTCGGCCCCATTCTTACCCTCAACGAAACGGCGGTGCGCGTTCAGAGTTTGTACGTGGCCGCCAATCGCATGTTTGGCATCATGGACATCCCGCCCGACATTCAAGACAAGCCGGGCGCGGTAGACCCCGGCCCTCTGCGCGGGCACATCAAGTTTGAAAACGTTACCTTCAGCTACGAACCAAACGACCCAACGGCGTGGCGGGTGAAAAACATCAACCTGGAAATCCTGCCGGGCGAGAAGGTGGCCTTTGTCGGCGGGTCGGGATCGGGCAAGAGCACCTTGCTCTACCTGGCGTTGCGGTTCTACGACGCGACTGAAGGGCGGGTGACGATTGACGGTTACGACGTGCGCGACCTGCAACTGCAAGCCCTGCGCCGGAACTTTGGCGTGGTGGCCCAGAACGCCGGGCTGTTTCAGGGCACGCTAGCCGACAACATCCGCTTCGGCCAGCCCGACGCCGACGCGAGCGCGATCGAAGCCGCCGCCGCGGTCGGCTATGTTACCGAATTTATCGAGAAGCTGGATCAGGGTTATGAGACGGCGCTAGGTGAGATGGGCCAGGGGTTGAGCGGCGGCCAAAAGCAGAGAGTCATCATCGCCCGGGCCGCCCTGACCAAACCCTCCATCCTGATCCTCGACGAGGCCACCTCGGCGTTGGACAGCCAGAGCGAAGCCATCGTGATGAAGTCGCTCAAGAAACTTGGCGAGGGCCGCACGACGCTGGCCATTGCCCATCGCATGAACACCATCATCGATTCCGACAAGATCGTGCTCATGACCGCCGACGCCGAAGGCCACGGGGTGATCAAGGCCGTAGGCAAGCACGACGAGCTTCTGGAGAAGAGCGACCTGTATTACACCCTGTACAGCACCAAGGCGGCCAAGAAATCCATCCTCATGCCCATCGGCCCGCTCTACAACACCGTGCCGGTTCTGCCGACGGCCATCGGCCTGGCCCGCGCTTACAACGCGCCCGTTCACCTGCTCGACTTCGGCACGGTCACTGCCGACGAGGTCAAGACCGGCCGCTACGGCGTAAAGTCCTCTTCCGAAACCAGCGACACCGCCGAGATCAACCGCGCCCACATGCAACGCGTCGAAGGCCTGCGAAGTTTATTCAAGAATGAGGGCGTTGAACTTCACGTGATTCACCCTGCCATTCACACCAACTGGATTGACGCAACGCTGGACGCCATTGACCGCACAGCGGCCACCCACTACGTGGCGATGGAAAACGTGCTGGTTCCGTTGGAAGAACTGCGCGAGAGCATCCGCAAGATCGAACGCAAAGGCACGATCGAATACATCCTGGTTGACCCGACGGTTGGTTTGCAACAGGGCGAATACAAGCCGCCCACCGACGTTCGCGGCATTGACCCCAGCGTGCTCTCCACGGTGGGCCGGAACTTCAAGATTCCAAAAGAGTTGGCGGCGCAAGCCGAAGCGTTGCTAGTCAAGGCCGGAACCCGATCGCTCAAGCTGGCGCCGCAACTCAAGCAGTTCAACATGCCGGCCACCCTGCTCATGTTTGCCTGGCCTGCGGCCTGGCTGGCCCTGCTGTTTTTTCTCGCCTATCCCTACCTGCTGGCCCTTGGCTGGCCCGCGCCCGCCGCGTTTCTCCTCGTCACGACGCTGGGCGGCGCGGCAGAATTGCTGGCCGGACTGCTCCTGGCTCAGCGCGAAGGCTTCGATTTGAGAGCGCGATTGGGACTGGAATGGGCCTGGCCGGACTCTCGCCGCGAGAGGCTGATCTTCGCCGGGGCCGCCGCCGCCGTGCTTATCATTCCGATTCTGGCCCTGCCCCTCGATCGTCTCCTCTTCCCCGTCCCTGAGCGGGCGCCAAACCTCTTTACGTTCCCCACCTGGGCCGTGCTGATCATGGCCCAACTCGTCGGCCCGCTCTTCGTCGTCTTCGGCGAAGAAGTCTACTATCGCGGCTACCTCCAACCGAAGATGAAGGCCGCCTTCGGCAGTAACGACTGGCTCGTCAACGCCGGCCTGTTCGTCCTCAAGCAGGCCTACCAGCCCTGGCTCGCCTTTCGCCCGGCCAACATCATCGCCGCCTTCCTCTTCGCTCACTATGGCCGCAAGCGCCAGGTGTGGCTGGCGATCCTGTTGCACTATTTGAGCTATTTGGCCTTACTGGTATTATTGAGCGGGACAGGTGGGTGAGGCTGTCATCTCCGGGGCAGAGTCGATTCATGAAATTCGCTCTAATCCGCCCCAAACCATTTCTCCAAGAGCCTGTTTTGAAATTCGGAAATTGTAGGGCGAATTGGCAATTCGCCCTACAGCTAAGATCACCTTTCAACCGCCGGGAAGTTTCGCCGGCAGAACCACGCTAAATTGAGTATCAGAGCTAGGGGCGGCCTGGAGAGGCTCGCCCACTAATCACGCCTATTAAACAGCCAATCGAGGGAGGCTAAACATAGACGACCAAACTAATATCACTCAAGGCGGCCTCACCCTCGGCGAAGGGGCCTCCATCACCCTCGGCGCGGGCGATGTGGTGGGCCGCGATAAGATCGTCGCCAATATCGGCACGTTCGTCCAGCGCGCCCTGAGCGCCGCCGAGGAGGCACAACAGGTCAAAGCTTTTGAAACGCTGACGCTCGCTCAGGGCGTCAGCGCCTTCGCCTCGCGCTTGCAGGCCCGCGCCGGCGAATCCGGCGACGTCAAGGCGGGTAGCCCGTATAAGGGCCTGCTCGAGTATCGGCTGAATGACACCGAAATGTTCTTTGGCCGGGAACGGGCTGTGCGCGAACTATTGCAAAACCTGGGGCGCGGCGCACTCACGGTTCTACATTCCGAGTCCGGCGCGGGCAAGACTTCATTACTGCAAGCCGGGATCTCGCCCCACCTGATCGCCGCCGGGCATTTGCCTGTCTACCTTCGCCCTTACAACGCCGATCCGGCTCTCGTGGTCAAACGCGCCTTCGTTCCCGATCTCAGCCAAACCCCGGCCTTGGCCGCCGCCCCATTGCGCGATTTTCTGCACCGGGTAAGTGAGGTGTTGGGAACACAGACGGCGTTGTACATCTTCCTCGATCAATTCGAAGAGTTCTTCACCCAACTCGACGAGACGGGCCGCGCCGATTTCGTTCGCGAGTTGGCTGAGTGTGTGGACGACGCCACCCTCAACGTGCATTGGGAGTTAGCCTTGCGCAGTGAGTACTTTGGCAACCTCGCCGCATTCCGTCCCCGCATCCGCAATCCGTTCGAGAACGATTACCGCCTCACCCGTTTGACTCGCGACGAAGCGCGCGCCGTGATCACCGAGCCAGCCGCCCGGCGCGGGGTGGTCTTTGAAGCCGGATTGATCGAAACCCTGCTCGACGATCTGGGCCAGAATCAGATCGCCCCGCCGCAGATGCAGTTGGTGTGCTCGGCGCTGTACAAAGAATTGGAACCTGGCGAGACCACCATCACCCGCATCATTTACGACCGCGAAGGCGGGGCGGGGGGCATTTTGCGAGGGCACCTCGAGCGAGTCCTGAGCCGCGACCTGCCTGCTGAGCACCGCAGTGCCGCCCGCCGTTTGCTCGAATTGCTCATCACCTCCGAGTCTCAGCGCGTCGTCCGCCCGCACGCCGAACTGGTCGCCGAGTTATCGGCGCGGGGTGTGACCCCGGAGACGCTCGCCGTGATCTTGAATCAGTTGACAGACAGCCGACTGCTCCGGGCCGAAGAAACCGATGCCGGGTTAGCTTACGAACTGGCCCACGACTACTTGCTCGACGAGATCAAACTCGATCCGGAAGTGCAAACCCGCAAAGCGGCGCAGGAATTGCTGGAGCAAGAAGTGCGCGCCTATCGCCGCTTTAGAACATTGCTGACGAAAGATCGGCTCAGTGTAGTTGAGCCATATCTCTCCGAGTTGAGGCTGACGCCGGAGATCAGGCAAATGCTAGCCGAAAGCCGGAACACGATCTATCGCGCCCAGCAAGCCGAAGAAGCGCGGCGGCAGAAAGAGTTGGACGACGCCCGCAAGCTGGCCGAGAGCGAAAAGCGCCGCGCCGAGGAGCAGGCACGAGCCACTGCTGGTCTGCGCACGCGCAACCGCATCATCACCGGGGTGGGGGCGCTGGCTCTGATAGCGGCGGTAATCGCCTGTGTCTTCGCTCTTGCCGCCGGAGTCTTTGGCGTTCAATCAAGCCAGAACGCGGATCGGGCGGACCGGAACGCCGCCACGGCCGAGGCCGCCAACATACAAGTGCTGGAGCAAATAGCTACCGCCGTGGCCAACGCCAACGCCCGCGCCACCGCCGAAGCCGCCGCGCTCGAACAGCGCGACGAGGCCGAGGCGCAAGCCCGCCTTGCCTTTTCCCGGCAACTGGCCGCGCAAGCCCTCAATCACGCCAACACGCAAACCGATCTGGCGTTGCTGTTGAGTCTCGAAGCGAACAACCTCGCCGACGCCCGCGGCAATTTGTTGGAAGTCCTGCTCTCCAACCCTCGCCTCATCGCTTACCTGCCCAGCCATACCCTGTGGGTGCGAACCGCCGCCTTTAGCCCCGACGGGCGGATATTGGCCGTCGGCGGATTCAACAACGTCACCCTGTGGGATTTCTCCGACCCTCACAATCCAGTTCCCTTTGGCGACCCCGTCCGCACCAATTCAACCTATGCCGTGGCCTTCAGCCCGGACGGCAAACTCCTGGCTCGCGCCAGCCCAACCGGCATTCGCCTGTGGAATGTTACGGACCCGCGCGCGCCCACCCAACTCAAAACGTCTTTCACCGGGCACACCGACTCGGTGCGGACCCTGGCCTTCAGCCCCGATGGCCAGACATTGGCCTCGGGTAGCTACGACAACACCATCCTCCTGTGGGAGGCGGCAACGGGCCAACAGATCGGGCAACCTATCATTGACCACCTCAGCGTGAACGCGGTGGCCTTCAGCCCGGATGGAAAAGTGTTGGCCTCCGGCGGCGACGACGGCCTCCGCCTGTGGGACGTGACAACCCTGCCAGTCGGGGTACGGCCTCTGGGTGAGCAATTTGCTGGCGATCAAAAGACTGGCGTCTACAGCTTGGCCTTCAACCCGGATGGCCGGACGTTAGTCACCGGCAACAATGATGGCCGAATCCGCCTCTGGGATACGGGAACTTTGCGCGATGGGCCGCAGCTGATCGGCCAACCTCTCGCCGCCCATGTCGGCCTCGTCTACAGCCTGGCTTTCAGCCGCGATGGGCGAACTCTGGTTTCGGGGGGCGAAGACGCGGCGATCCGCCTGTGGCATATTTCCGACTCCGCCTCGCTTGAACCCGGCTTTATCCTCACCGGCCATGCCGACGCCGTGTATGGCTTAGCCATCAGCCCCGACGGCAAAACATTGGCCTCCGGTAGCTATGATGGCGTCACTGCCGTGTGGGATATAGCCGCCAACCAGTCGCCGCCCATTGGCCAGACTTTCTCAGTGCAAAAAGGCAGTGTGGGCAGTGTGGCCCTCAGCCCGGCAGACGGCGGAAAAACATTGGCCTCGAGTCACGGCCGCGACATCATGCTGTGGGACGTCAGCGATTCACGAGCGCCCCGTCAACTCGGCGAGCCGTTGAAGAACGTCGGCGACTTTGTCGAAAAACTGGCCTTCAGCCCGGATGGCAAAATATTGGCATCGGGACACGGCGATGGCACGATTATTTTGTGGGACGTGGCCGAGCCTCTGTCGCCTAGTCAACTCGGCCAGCCCCTGACGTCTCACACAGGTCGAGTGCATGGCCTGGTCTTCAGCCCGGATGGAAAAGTATTGATTTCAGTGGACTCGGCCACAGCCATCACCCTGTGGAATATTTCAGACCCGCGTACACCCATGCCATTCGGCCCGCCGCTCGTCATGATCCCTGACGCCCAGTTCTATGTAACCGATCTGGCCCTCAGCCCCGACGGGAAGATTCTCGCGGCAAGCGGCGCTGATGTGAGTATCATGCTTTGGGATATTTCGGACCCCCGCTCACCTACAAGACTCGGCCTGCCTCTCAAGGGGCATTCGTCCAGCGTTAAAAGCCTGGCTTTCAGCCCCGACGGCCAGACCCTGGCTTCGGGCAGTAGCGACAACACCATCACGCTCTGGGATATTACCGACCCGCATAACGTTCGGCTCATTGGCCTCCCCCTCGTCGGCCATACTGGCGGGGTGAACAGCGTGGCCTTCAACCCCGACGGCCGGATACTTGCTTCGGCGGCGGAGGATGCAACCGTCATTCTCTGGGATGTCTCTGACCGCCAATCCCCCTTCGGGCTCGGCCAACCCTTGATCGGCCATCTCCAGCTGGTGAGAAGCATCACCTTCAGTGCAGACGGCAAGACCCTGATCTCCGGCGGCAACGAGGGGGACATCATTTTCTGGGACGTCGATCCGGCGTCGTGGACGCACCGCGCTTGCCGTCGCGCTAATCGTAACCTGACTTGGGCCGAGTGGGGGCGGTTCTTCTCCGACGAAGTGTATCGGGCCACCTGCCCTGATATTCCTCTTGATCCTTATGAGGTCTTCAACGCCGCCGATGCCTATTACCGCGCGGGCGATCCAGAGAAAGCGGCGCCGCTCGTAACGCAGGCGGTGCAAATGGCGCTTGCGAGTGACGACGTGAGCTTGAACAACTACGTTTGCTGGTTCGGCAGTATTGATGGTGTTGCAGGCATCGTTCTGCCAACCTGCGAACGCGCCGTTGAGCTACAGCCGGGCTACGATCTCCTCCGTGACAGCCGGGGGCTGGCCCGCGCCATGATTGGCGATTACGCCGGGGCGATTGAAGATTTCAAAGCCTTCATCGCTTGGGCCAATCAGCATGGAGGCTACGACGACCTCATCGCCAAACGCGAGGCCTGGATCGCCGAATTGGAAGCGGGTCGAAATCCTTTTGACACGGAAACGTTGCAGGGATTGCGGAACGAGTAAATTCGCACCAAGTGTCCGCTTCGCGAAGACACTTGGTGTCTGAGCAAGTAGACCCGGCAATATCGTCGCCGCCTTCGCCTCTGCCTACTATGGCCGCAAGCGCCAGGTGTGGCTGGCGATAGTGTTGCACTATTTGAGTTATTTGACCTTACTGGTATTATTGAGCGGGACGGGTGGGTGAGACTGTCATCTCCGGGGCAGAGTCGATTCATGGAATTCGCTCTAATCTGCCCCAAACCATTTCTCCAAGAGCCTGTTTTGAAATTCGGAAATTGTAGGGCGAATTGCCAATTCGCCCTACAGCTAAGATCACCTTTCAACCGCCGGGAAGTTTCTCCGGCAGAACCACGCTAAATTGAGTATCAGAGCTAGGGGCGGCCTGGAGAGGCTCGCCCGCTAATCACGCCTATTAAACAGCCAACCGAGGGTGGCTAAACATGGATGACCAAACTAACATCACTCAAGGCGGCATCACTATTGGCGAAGGGGCCTCCATTACCATTGGCGCGGGCGACGTGGTGGGCCGCGATAAGATCGTCAACAACATCCAGAACATTATCCAGCGCGCGCTGACGGCGGCTGAGGAAGCCGGGCAGGATCGGGCGCTGGAGACGCAGGCCCTGGCTCAGGGTGTGAGCGCCTTCGTGAGTCGCCTGCAAGCCATTGCCAGCGAGACCAATGACGCGGGTGCAAGCGCCTCACCTTACAAAGGCTTGCTCTCTTATCGCCTCAGCGACTCGGAAATTTTCTTCGGGCGGTCGCAAGCCATCGCCGGGGTGCTGGCCCGTCTTCAGCGTGGCGGCCTCACCATCCTCCACTCCGAGTCCGGGTCGGGCAAGTCGTCGCTGGTGCAGGCCGGCCTCTCGCCGCGCCTGATCACCGCCGGGCACTTGCCGATCTACATCCGCCCCTACAACGCCAACCCGGCCCTGGTCCTCAAGCGCGCCTTCCTCTCCGACCTCAGCCAGACGCCTCTGCTGGCCACTGCGCCCCTGCGCGACTTTTTGCGGCAGGTGAGCGGCGTGGTCGGCGAGCAGACGACGCTCTACATCATCCTCGATCAGGCCGAAGAACTGTTCACCCAACTCGACGAGCCGGCGCGCGCCGAGTTCATCGGCGAGCTGGCCGAGTGCCTGAACGACGAAGGCCTCAACGCGCGCTGGATGCTCTCGCTCCGCACCGAGTTCTTCGGCAACCTGGCCAACTTCCGCCCGCAGATTCAAAATCCGTTCGAGAACGATTACCGTCTCAATCGCCTCACCCGGGCCGAGGCCCAGGAAGTGGTGACGGCCCCCGCCGCGCGGCGCGAGGTGACATTTGAGGCCGGGGTGGTGAACACGTTGTTGGACGACCTGGGCAAGGACAACGTGCCGCCGCCGCAGATTCAACTGGTATGCTCGGCGCTGTACGAGGGGCTGGGTTCAGGAGAGAAAGTGATCTCGCGCGCCCAGTACGACGCCGCCGGCGGCGCACCCGGAATCCTGCGCGACCACCTGGCGCGGGTGCTGGGCCGCGACCTCAAGCCCGATCAAAGGCCGGTTGCCCAACGAGTCTTTGAGTCGCTCATCACCGCCGATGGCCGTCGGGCGATTCGCACCAGGGCCGAACTGATCGCCGAACTGAACGCCGGGCCGACTCGCGACGTTCCGCCCGAAACCCTGGCGGCGGTATTGGATCAATTGGTGGACAGCCGCCTGCTCCTCTCGCAGGAACAAGAGGTGACGGGCAAGCCCGGCAGCGCCTACGAACTGGCCGCCGGAATGTCGGCCGAGATGGCCGGCAACCTAGCGTACGAGTTGGCCCACGATTACCTGCTGGCTCAGATTCAGCTCGACCCGGCAGTGCAGGCCCGCAAAGCGGCGCAAGAACTTTTGGAACAAGAAACCAGCGCCTATCAACGTTTTGGCACACTGTTAAACGACGACAAACTCGCCATCATCGAATCCAAACGCGATCAGCTGGCTTTCGACGACGCCTCGCAGGCGTTGTTGAAGAAGAGCGAAGCCGCACTTAGACGGCGGCGCGGCTTTGTGCTCGGCGGCGTCGGGCTGGTCGTCGTCTTGATCGTCGTCGGCGTGCTATCGGTCATCAGCGCCATCGGGGCGCAGAGCGCGGCGCGATCAGCCCAAGCTCAACAGGCCACCAGCGTCGCTCAGGCGCAAGCAGAGGTTGCCGCGGCGCAATCGCTTCGGGCCACCAGTATTGCCGACGCCCAGTTGAGCGTGAGCGCCGCCCTCACCCAACAGGCGGCCAGCGAAGCCGCCGCCCGCGAGGCGCAAGCTCAAAAACGGGGAGCTGAGCGGGTCATCGAGGACTTATTCAAGCGCACTGCGCTGGTGAAAGTCGGTCCCAGCCCGGCCTCGCTCCTCTTTGCCGAAGGCCGGCTGTGGGCGGCGAGTTTTACCAGCAACGTGGTCGAGTCGGTTGACCCGGATACCGGGGCCAGAGCGGAACCGTTGCCGGTAGGCGTGGGGCCGTCGGCGCTGATCTACGATGGCGCGCGGCTCTGGGTCGCCAACAAAAGCGGCCACTCCGTGCAAACCATCGAACCGAAGACCGGACTGGTGGGGCCGCCGATAGAAGTGGGTGGCGAGCCGGTTGCCCTGGCCTTCGACGGCGAGCAAGTGTGGGTCGCAAATCAGAAGGACAATACCGTGCAAACCGTCTCCCCGGTTGCCGCGAAGCTCACCATCCCAGTTGGCAACCGGCCGTCGGCGCTGGCCTTCGGCTGGTCGCAACTGTGGGTGGCCAACGCTGGCGACAACACGGTACAGGCAATTGATCCAATAACGGGCGTTATCAACCGGACGATCGGGGTAGGAGCGGAGCCTTCGGCCCTGGCCTTTGCGGACCGGAAGCTTTGGGTGATCAACAAGGGTGACAACACCGTTCAGGTGATTGACCCGGCCACGGGAATCGTCGGCGACGAGGTGCCGGTGGGGGCCGAGTCGACAGCCTTGCTCTTCGACGGAACGCGGCTGTGGGTTGCGTCGGCGGGCGACGATGTGGTCAGCGCGATTGATCCGCTCACCGGCAGTCAGACGTTTATTCGTGTCGGCTCGGCGCCCGGCGCCCTGGCTTACGACGGCCAGCGGATGTGGGTGGCGAACACCGGCGATGCCACTCTGCAAACCTTCAACGCCACCCGCGAGATTCTGCCGCTCACCCGGGTCGGCCTCGGCCCCGCCGCGCTGGCTCACGACGGCAATCTGCTTTGGATTGCCAATTACCTGGAAGGAACCGTCGAGTCGCTGGCGTTGGCCGATGCGATCAGCCAGCCGCCGCAGGACTTCAACCCGGAATCCGCCGGGGATGACGGGGCCAGTACGCCCCCAGGCGAAGAGGGGCCAACGCCCGAAACGGCGCCCGGTGGTGATCTGCCGGACGAAACGCCGCCGACCGACGAGCCGCCGGCTGACGAGCCGCCGGCTGACGAGCCGCCGGCTGACGAGCCGCCAGCGGCCTCAAGTGATGAGGGGCCAACTCCGATTCTGGTTTCGTCGGCGGGCGGCCTGTTTGCTAAAGTATTGATAATGCCGCATAGCCGACTGGCAATGCGAAGCAAAGAGTTAGGTAGTATCTTGGCTGGCCCCGGTGATATTCCCATTGAGGTCGGCATCCAGCCTTCGGCGCTGATCTTCGATGGCAAACTGCTGTGGGTGGCCAACCGCATTAGCAACACCGTGCAATCTATTGACCCACAAACCGGCCTGACTGGTGAGCCTATCACCGTTGGCAGAAGCCCCTCCGACCTGGCCTTTGACGGCCAGCACCTGTGGGTGGCCAACCGCGCCGACAACACCGTGCAGGCCATTGATCTCGACACGGGCGAGGCGGCCTTGACAGTTCAAGTCGGCTTGAGGCCGAGCGCGCTTGTCTTTGACGGCCAGCGTTTATGGGTGGCCAATGCGGGTGATAACACCATCCAGGCTGTTGATCCGAAGACCGGGCGAACTGGCCCGGCCGTCCCGGTCGGCAACACGCCCGGCGCCCTCGCCTTCGACGGCGAACGCTTGTGGGTGGCCAACCTGACCGACAATACGGTGCAGGCTGTCAACCCTGTCACCGGCGTTGCCGCCGAACCCATCAAAGTCGGCAACAATCCGACCGCGCTCTTGTTTGACGGCGCCCTGTTATGGGTCGCGAACTACGGCGATAACACCGTGCAGGCCGTCAACCCCAAGATCGGCGTGGCCGAATTGCCCATTCGCGCCGGCGACGGCCCAGCGGCGCTGGCTTTCGACGGCGAGCGGCTGTGGATCGCCGACTACCGCGGGGATGCTGTATTCGCGATTGTGGTGAAAAAGTAGCTTTGTCCCTCTTGAAAAACGGAACTTATGTTCTATAATTCAGAATCCCACAGAACTGTGGGATTCTGTTTTTCTGGAGGGTCACATGCCCAAGCCGCGAACCCGGCCAGGTGGGCCAAAACGCTCGCCACCACCGGACGACACCAAATCAAAATCCAGGCCAAAGGCCAAATCCCGTAGACGCTCGCGCAACTTGCAATTTGACGCGACTGTGCAAGACGAGCATCTTCACCTGCAAGTGACTGCGCCCACGCGGTGGATTTACGTCGTCGTAGTGTTCCTCGGCTGTGCTTTCTTCACAGCAGTCGCTCTTCTGTTTCCTGAGTGGTGGCCGGCAATCCAAACGGCGATCGCGTTGCTGGCGAAATTGTTAGCGGCGTGGAAATAGAGGGCGCAGAAATCGTCGTGATTGCCATCGTGGGAGCGCGTCGCGTACTTTTGCGGGCTGTGCCTGCACGCGCGACGCATCGCACATCGCGGCTACAAGCCGCTCCCACTTCAATAAAATACCCATTTCCAAATTCTGGTATATCATCTGCTCTTGTGGATGATACTTCCCCCACTGCCACAGACGGCGTCACACTTGGCGCGGGCGCGACTATCACCGTCGGCGCGGGCGACGTGGTGGGCCGCGACAAGATCGTCCATAACATCCAGAACATCTACCAGCGCGCCCTCACCGCCGCCGAGCAGGCCGCCCAGGCCCGCCTGCTCGAAACGCAAATCCTGGCGCAAGGCGTGAGCGCCTTCGTCGAACGACTGCAAGCCCGCGTCAGCCAATCGCCCGACCTCGAGTCCGGCAACCCCTACAAGGGTCTGCTCGAATACCGTCTCGGCGACTCGGCTATCTTTTTTGGCCGCCGTGGGGCAAGCAAAGCCTTCATCGCCAGTCTGCGCCAAAGCCCGCTCACCGTGCTTCACGCCGAGTCCGGTGCGGGCAAAACGTCGCTTCTGCAAGCCGGGGTCGCACCGCGCCTGATCATCGGCGGCCACCTGCCGGTGCACCTCCGCCCTTACAACATCGGTCCCTCGCTCGCCGTCAAGCGCGCCTTCCTCTCCGACTTCGGCCAAACGCCCAAACTGGCGAGCCTGCCCCTGCGCGATTTTCTGCGCGAAGCCTGCGGCGTGCTCGGCGCGGACACGACTCTCTACATTTTCCTCGACCAGTTCGAAGAATTCTTCATCCATCTTGATCAGGCCGCCCGCGCCGAATTCGTCGGCGAACTGGCCGAATGCCTTGACGACGACAGCCTCAACGTCCGCTGGGCGCTCTCACTTCGCACCGAATACTTCGGCAGTCTCGCCAACTTCCGCCCGCGAATCCGCAACCCGTTCGAGAACGACTTCCGCCTCAACCGCCTGAACCGCGACGAGGCGCGGGAGGTGGTGGCCGAACCGGCCTCCCTGCGCGGCATCCGTTTTGAAGACGGGTTGGTTGACTCGTTGTTGGCCGACCTGAGCCAGGAGACGGTGCAACCGCCTCAGATCCAACTCGTATGTTCGGCGTTGTATGAGTCTCTCAAACCGGGTGAGACGGCGATCACCCGCGCTCTCTACGACGGCGAAGGCGGAGCCGCCGGAATCTTGCGCGACCACTTGAGCCGCGTCCTCAACCGCGATCTGCCTCCCGGCCAGCGCCCGGTCGCCCAGCGCGTGCTCGAAGCCCTCACCACCTCTGACCTGCGCCGGGTGATTCGCACCCGCAACGAGTTGGCCGCCGAGCTTACGCCGCGCGGCGTCCCGCCTCTCGACCTCAACGCCGTGTTGCTTCAACTGGTGGACAGCCGCCTGCTTCGCGTGCAGGATGCCAGCACTGGCGACACCAGCACCGCCGGCCTGGCTTACGAACTGGCGCACGATTACCTGCTCGACGAAATCAAACTCGACCCGGCGGTGCAGGCTCGCAAGGCGGCGCAAGAGTTGCTCGACCAGGAACTGCACGCGCACAAGCGTTACGGCACGCTTCTCAGCGACGACAAGCTGGCCGTCATCGAGGCCCGGCGCGGTGACCTGGCGATCGGCGAGGAAGCCAAAGTCTTCATCCGCAAGAGCGAGCAGGCCCTCAACCGGCGGCGGCAAGTTGCGCTCGGCGGCATCGGGCTTGTCATCGTCCTCATCGTCGTCGGCTTGCTCTCAATCGCCAGCGCCCTCAGCGCGGGCCAGCAGAGGCAAAACGCCGAGGCCCTGCAACAAACTGCCGAGGCCGCCGCCGCGCGCGCTTTGACTCAAGAGTCAGAGGCGTTGAATGCGGCGGCCATCGCGCAGGCGCAGGAAGCCGTCAGCGAGGCCGGGCGGGCCGAAGCGCTGGCCGAGGCGCAAGCGGCTCAAGATTTGCAAGCCACCAGTGAGGCCGCCGCCGAGGCCATCGCCCGCGAAGAGATCGCCAATCAATCACTGCGCCTCGCCTTTCGCAAAACCGGCATCGTGCCGGTCGGCCATCGGCCCAACGCGCTGGCCTTTGACGGGACGCGCCTCTGGGTTTCGAACGCCAACGACGCCACCCTGCAAGCCATTGACCCGCTCACCGGCATCGCCGCTTCGCCCATCGCCGTTGATTTTGGCGTGACCGCGCTCGCCTTTGATGGCGAGCGGTTGTGGCTGGCGAACGCGGAGCTTAATATCGTCCAATCCGTTGATCCGGCTACTGGCGAGCTCGGGCAACCCTTTCAGGTCGGCGCTTACCCCGCCGCCCTCGCCTTCGACTCAGTTCATAGTCAGTTGTGGGTCATTAATCGTGACGACGATACAGTGCAGTCCATTGATCTCGCAAGCGGCCAGGTGAGTGAGCCTCTGGCCGTTGGCGACAGTCCAATCGCCATCATCTTTGACGGGGCGCGGTTGTGGGTGGCGAACTCCGGCGACGGCGCGGTGCAGGCCATTGACCCGGCCACTTACAACGTGGGGGCCGCCGTTTCGATTGGGGAGTTTTCGGGCGCGCTGGCGACCGACGGCGCGCAGTTGTGGGTGGCCCGCCAGTTCGGCGATGCGGTGGACACGATTGACCCGGCCACCGGGGCTGTCCTTGCCAGCGTTGCGGTTGGCGGTTATCCGTCGGCGCTTCTATTCGATGGGACGTTGCTGTGGGTGGTCAACGAACGCGACAACACCGTGCAGGCGATTGACCCGTACACCGGCGAAAAGGGAACGCCCATTGCGGTTGGCAAAGAGGATCACGCATTGATGTTTGACGGGGCGCGGTTGTGGGCGGCGAATGTTGACGACACGGTGCAGGCCGTCGACTCGGCCCTGGGCCTCATCGGCCCGCCCATCGCCGTCGGCGCCGGCCCCGCGGCGCTGGCCTTTGACGGCGCATTGTTGTGGGTTGCCAACGAAAGCGACAATACCGTGCAGTCGGTTGACCCCGCTTCGGGCGCAGTCGGCGAGCCGATCCCTGTGGGCAATCACCCCGGCGCCCTGGCCCTCGACGGCGCGCACCTCTGGGTTGCCAACTCCGACGACAACACCGTGCAGGCCATTGACCTGGCGACCGGCGCTATCGGCGATCCGATTCAGGTGGGCGCGCGTCCGAGCGCTTTGTTGTTTGATGGGGCGCGGTTGTGGGTGGCTAACTGGGCCGAGGACACAGTGCAGGCCGTTGCCGTGTCGTCGGGCGAAACCGGCCCGCCTATCACGGTAGGCCGCGGCCCAAGCGCGCTTGCCTTTGATGGAAACAAGTTGTGGGTGGCGAACGCCAATGACGGCACGATCCAGGCCGTTGACCCGTTAGGGAACATCGCCGATGCGCCGATTGCCGTGGGCAAGAATCCGGTTGCCCTGGCCTTCGACGGCGCGCGCCTCTGGGTTGCCAACTACGACGACAACACCGTGCAAGCAGTTGACCCGGCAACCGGCGTGGCCGGCCCGCCGGTTGAAGTGGGCCATTTCGTCGAGACGCTGGCCTTTGCCGGGACGCGGTTGTGGGCAGGTTATTACGACATCGGCGCGGTTCAACCGATTGACATCTTCGCCAGCCCCATCACGCCCGAGTCCGGCCCGCTCCTCGCTCTGGGCGCAAACGTCCTGTTGTTCGACGGCGCACGGCTGTGGGTGGCAGATCAAAATGGCGCGGTAAAATACATCGTCGTTCACAGATAGAGAACAACGGACTATCCGAATCTTACGGATCGATCCGCTGAATTCGAATGCTCCATTGTTATTGAGACATGGCCGACACATCGCAAACCAACATCAGCCGGGGCGGCGTCAACCTGAGCGAAATTTACGACAGCCAGATCAGCATCGGCGAGATCGTTGGTCGCGATAAGATCGTCAACGTCAACATCCAGAATATCGGCCACCGCGCCCTCACTGCCGCCGAAAAAGCAAAGGCCGAGGAATTAGAACTGGCGATTGGCATCAACGCATTTGCCGAGAGCCTGTTGCGCCTGACCCTCAGCGAAGCTGAGGCCAACGAAGGCGGCCCCTACAAACAATTATTCCCTTACCGCTTGAGCGATGCCGGGCTTTTCTTTGGCCGTGATCAGGCCATTGCCGATCTACGAAGCCGCTTGCGGTCTCCTCTCACCGTCCTGCACGCCGAGTCCGGCGCGGGTAAAACTTCGCTTCTGCAAGCGGGCATCGCTCCGCGCCTGATCGCCGCCGGACATGTACCTTTATATTTGCGGCCTTACGATGTTGACCCGACTCTCAAGATCAAGCGGGCTTTCATCGCTAACTTGGATCGAAAGCGGACACCAGGGCTGGCCGCCGCTTCCTTGCGCGGCTTCCTCAAGCAAGTGAGTGAGGTGCTTGGCTCGCAAACGATGCTTTTCATTTTCCTCGACCAATTTGAGGAGTTCTTCACCAAACTCAACGATCAAACCCGCGCCCGGTTTATTGGCGAGCTGGCCGAGTGCCTGGATGACGAAAGCTTGGCGGCTCGTGTCCATTGGGTGTTGGCCTTGCGCGCCGAGTCCTTCAGTAAACTGGGGCTGTTCCGCCCCGCCATCTCTAACCCGTTTGGCAATGATTACAACCTTCATCCCCTGACGCGAGAGGAAGCGAGGCAGGCCATTGCCGGGCCTGCTGTCGGGCGCGGCCTCAGTTTCCAGAATGAGTTGATTGACACGATCCTGAACGAACTGTATCAACCGAACAGGCAGAAAGAAAATCAGGTTGCGCCGCAAATTCAACTAGTTTGCTCTGCTCTTATCAGGGCCTTGCCGCCGGAGCAAAAAACCATCACGCTCGACCTATATAAACAGCTGGGTGGTGTCCAGGGCATTCTGGGCAACTATTTGGATCAAGTGCTTACCCGCGAATTACCCGTCACTCAACGGCCAGTGGCCCGGTGGGTGCTGAACGCACTGACCACCTCCGACATGCAGCGCGTGATCAAGAGCCGCCGCCAGCTCGCTACTGAACTTGGCCGGTATGGGATAACGACCAAGACGCTCGGAACAGTGCTCGCTCAACTGGTGGACAGCCGCTTGCTCTTCTCTCAGGAAACGGTTGCTGGCGTGGACGATGAACTGGAATACGAATTGGCGCACGAATATCTCTTGGGTGAAATCAAGTTCAGCCCAGCTGAGCGCGACCGCAAACAGGCGGAAGAATTGCTGGCCCAAGGAGTCCGTAACTGGAAAAATGCGAACATTCTGCTCGGCGCAGATGCCCTGAAAAAGATTGAAGACCAGTTCGCAGAAATCCAGCCTAACGAGGCCGAATGGGAATTACTCCTCCATAGCGCCGCTGAACATACGCGTAAATTAGAACCCTGGGTCAGCCGCCTGCCTTCCGACTCGCGCGACCAACTTGCCCAGAGAATAGCGCCTGATCTCAAACACGCCAATCGCAAAATCAGGCAACGAAATTTCTTTATCTTGTGGGCACTGCGCGGCAACCTGCCCCCCTCCATCTATCCGGCAGTTTACCGATGGTATCTCTCCCGCCAGGCACTGGCCCTGGCAAAGTGGAGCGTTATTCCGTTCATCCTGCTGAATATATGGTTTATCAGTTCCCCGGCTAGTCCGCCCTGGCAGGAGATCACGCCACAGAACATTGCCGTCGGAGCAGGGCCGTTGATCGTCGCCGCCAGCCAGACTGACCCTGATCTGATTTATATCTCTGATCAAACGCCAGGCGGCTTGTATCGAAGCAAGAACGGCGGCCTTGAGGACTCGTGGCCTCAAGTCGGTCAAGCCATCCCAAATCAACCGGTTGTTCACGGCATTGCAGCTACAGAGCGGATTGTCTACGTGACAACGTCGGCGGGAGTGTTTATCAGCCAGGATGCCGGTGATAGTTGGCGCACCCCGGCCACCCTGTTGAATCAGGTCGCTCAGGCGGTGGCCGTCGTCGCCGACAACCCCGAGCGAGTCTACGTCAGCATTCTTCCCAACGGCCTGTTCAATACCAGCGACGGCGGCGAACACTGGTCACCGATCGCACTTCCTCAAGATGCGCAGACTGCTCCCATTGAAGCCATCGCCGCCTATGATCACACTCTTATCATCGCCTTTGGGGCTACGATTTGGTTCAGCCTTGACGAGGGACAGTCGTGGACAAAGTTTCAAGCCGAGCCAACCGTGGCCGACCCGGTTGAAGGGTTGACGGCCTTTGGCGGCAGAGAGCGCTTTTGGGTCGCCCTCGGGCCAGGCGGCATCTACGATGCTGATATCGAGGGCCAGGATGGGGACGGCTTTTGGCGGTTGTCTGCGGATCACCCGAATACACGTTCGATCCATTCAGTCGCAGTGGCTGGCAACACTGCATTTTATGCCAGTAGCCAGGAAACCATATTCTGTCATCGGATATGGTTCTGGCCGAATCTCAATTGGCTGCTTTACCATCTGGGACAGAGCGTCCCGTGCGGTAAAAGGTAAACTTATTCACCCAAAGGAGGCATTCCATGTTCACACGATCACCACTGCAATATGCGCCTGTACCAGGCTCCGATGAGCCAGGCGACGTAGAGAAATGGCTGAAACTCTACGACAAACCGGCAGACAGATGGGTAGCCGAGGCGCTGTTGGCATTCCAGAAATTCAGCCAGGCCTACTCCGATCATTTTTTCAAAGAGCCGGATGGCCTGATCCCGAAGAGGGGCTTCGACCCTGAAACCACAACGATAAAGCGCCTGACCGAGCGTGTCTTTCGGGCCCTGGACAATTACTGGACACCCCTGGGCCAAGTGGCCGAACAGCGCCAGGTGAATCACTATCGCGAAATCCTGGATCAAGGCTCGGCGCAAGCCACAACCTTTCTGCAAAAATTGCGCCTCGAAGCCCTTCCGGTCTTGATCTACTTTGATAAAGTCACCACTATCCGCCATTGCCCTTACACCAATGCCATCTTCGTCGGCACACCTTACCGCCTGGCAGCGGAAAATGACTGGATGGCTATTCCGCACGAGATCGGCCACTACTTGTACTGGAATCTAGGGTTCCGCCTCAGCCAAGACGGCCAGAAGGAGTGGCTGCTGGGGAATCTGGCGGCCTCGCGTTCGTGGCAAGATGATTTCAAGGGGCGGGTGGACGGAATCGTCGACTCCCTCTACCCTGACGCGGCAGACGACAACTTGCGGCAAGCGTTGAAAGAGATTTTCCGCTCCTGGCTTGAGGAAATGTTTGCCGATCAGGTAGGGGTGCTGATCGGCGGAGCGAAATTCGTTGACGCCTTTCAGCAGGTGATCGAACGCTCTGCCGGAGACCTCAGCGGCCTGTTGGAAAATGACGGTGAACACCCGCCTCTGTACCTGCGGCCGTTTTTCCGCGCCCTGGCCCTGAAACGGCTTCATGAGCGCGGCCTCGTTGAACTTTCGCAGGTAGACTGGGACGATTTCTTCAAAAAAACTTTTAATCGTGAACCAGCCGATTTTGACGCGCAGAGGATCAAGGTGCGCCTTCCCGGCATCCTCCAGCCTTTAACGGATGAAGAAGACGCCCCGTCAGTTCCGGTAGAAATCGGCGCGATAAAGTCGGCTATAAAACCGGTGATGGAACTGCTCGATAGCGAAATTGCGGCGTTCAAAGACCAACTGGCGCTCCCGGTAGTTGACCCGGAGCAGGCGTTTCGCCAATTGCGCGCGCTATCGGAAGAAAATGAGAGGTTCGCGGCCAAAGAGAGGCTGACTGTCTCCAAAACTCCCTTTGAGAGGCTGTTGCAACCAAGAATTCTGGAAGGAGGCGACACCCATTCGCACGGCTGCTGGGGGCACTGGGGGCAATGGAAGTGGCACGAAATTGGAGAGCATCCCATTTGAGACGCCAAATACAACAATAGCTCAGTATGGATGATCTGACCCCACAATCCAACATTTCTCAAGGCGGCCTCACCCTCGGCGCGGGCGATGTGGTGGGCCGCGACAAGATTGTCAACAATATGCGGTTTGGAAATAGCCCCTATTTTTTCTGCTCGTCCTCAGTCAGGCTCTTGATGGCCGCTTCATCCTTCTCCAGGTTGCGGCGGCGGAGGATCAGGCTGAGGATGAACAGCAGTGGTAAGACGATGAAGACGATGTAACCGACCAGCATGTAGCCGGATGTGTCGGGGGGTTCAAGGAAAGGTTGAAATAACACGGTGGTTTCCCTTTGGGTCAGGAGACAGACCTGTCAGGTGGGCGCTTCGGGTCAAGTGTTTGCGCAGGTTTTGTGCGCCCACCTGACAGGTCTCTAAGAGAGATTATGCGGACATCACTTTCGCTTTGAGTTGCTCGACGCGCTCGGCAAAGCCGGCCAGGCGCAGGCGGTGCCAGAGCAGGGTAAAGTACAGCACCGTAAACGTAAACAAACTAAAGAAGAACGTTTGCAACATGGGCGGGGTGAGGGGGTCCCCCTCGCCCTGGGCCTCAGGGTTAGCGGAGCCGAAGAGCACCGGATGGATAGAACGCGCAAGCTGGATGGAGAAATAGGTGATCGGCACACTGATGAACCCGACGATGCCGTACACCGATGCGAAACGGGCGCGCCGCCCCGGATCCTCAATGCCCTGCCGCAACATGAGATAGGCAAAGTAGATCAACAGCAGGATGGTGAACGTCGTCAGGCGCGGATCCCACGTCCACCAGGTGTTCCAGGCGGGCCGCCCCCACAACATGCCGCTGAACAGAGTCATCGTCGCAAACGTCACCCCGATCTCCACCGACGAATAGCCAACGCGATCCCATTTGGTATCGCCGGTTCGGAGGAAGGCGATGCCCGCCACCAGCGTGACAAAAAACGCCAACCCGCCCACCCATGCCGACGGGACGTGAAAATAGAAAATGCGCTGAACTTCGCCCATCGTGGCCTCTTGCGGCGCATAGAAGAACACCAGGCCAAGCGCAATGAGCACCAGCGCGGCTGTAATGACGCTCAAGATTTGCAAGGTGCGAGGAGTAGGTGTAGACATGAACGATCTCCTTGTGGAAGGTTTACTTGTTGAGTTCAGAGTCGATCAACTGTTGAAACGCCTCAAACGGCTGAGCGCCCACCAGCGCCTGACCGTTGACGACAAACGTCGGCGTGCTTTGCACACCCAACGATTGCAAATACTGGGTCTGATTGGCGACGAGGGTGGCGTACTTGCCCGAGTCCAGGCATTCATCAAACGCCGCCGAGTCCAGGCCCAGGTCGGCGGCAAACCCTTTGAGCTTGTCTTTATTGAACGCGCCCTGGTTCTCGCCCGACTGGTTGGCGAACAGCGCATCGTGATATTCCCAGAAGGCGTTCTGCTCGGCGGCGCACTCGCTGGCCTCCGCCGACCACCCCGACTCATCTCCTAAAAATGCAAAGTGTTGATACCCGACCCGGACCAATCCGGCTTCGACATATTCTTCATTAATCTGACGCCCCGCGCCAGCGGCGAATCGCCCGCAGTATGGTCACTGAAAATCGCTGAACTCGATGATGGTCACCGGCGCGTCGGCGCTGCCTTTGAAGTGGCGGGTCTGGGCAACCAGGTACGCCATCAGTTCTTCCTGATTGCGCGGCTGGGGATTGGGGTTGACGCTGATTTCGGGCGCTTCGGGGACTGTCGCGGCCACGGTGGTGGCGGTTGCCGCCGGGGTGGCCGTCGCCCCGGCCAGTCTGGCCGTCACTACCGGGCGGCCAAAGTACCCGATCAGCAATCCCGCCACCAGCATCACCAGTCCGACGATGGGTGTGCTGGCCGAGCGCACGATGAGCGGGCCGATGAAGATAGCGGCTTTGGGTTCTGGAGCCGGCTGAAACGGCGAAGCAGGAGCCGCCTCTGCCGGAGATTGAGGCTCGGCCTCTGGAAGTTCATCTGTCATTTAGTTATCGCGCACCCGATTCGCTCGCGGCGGATCGTCAGATCCGCCGCGAGCTTTTCGTGAAGCACAAGTTATTCCTCTACGAGATAGTCAAATACCATAAAAGCGACGGCGATAAAAATCGTATCGTACACAAGCAAAATATTCAGCCAGACGGCGATGTCGCCCCACTCGGAGGCAAGCAAAATTCCGGCGCTGGCTTTGACGGCGGCTATCACCACCGGCACCGTCACCGGGAAGAGCAGGATGGGCAACATCACCTCGCGGGCGCGGGTGTGCACGGCCATCGAGGCCAGCAGCGTGCCAACCCCGGCGTAGCCCACCGTGCCCAGCAGGACGACTACAAAAAGCATCGGCTTGAAAAGAGAGATGCCGTACAGCACGCTGAACACCGGCATGACAATCACTTCGACTAACAGCATGAACAGCATTGTGCCGATCAGCTTGCCGAAGTAGATCGCGCTCCGATCCACCGGCGCCAGCAAAAGGCCGTCGAACGAGCCGCGATCTTTTTCGGCGGCGAAGGTGCGGTTGAGGCCGAGCGTACCGGCGAAGGTGAAGGTGACCCACAACACCCCGGCGGCCACGTTCTCGCGCGCTTCCTTGTCCAATTCCAGAGCAAAGTTGAAGATCAGCACCACCAACAGTGAGAAGACGAGCATGGCGCTGACCAGCTCCCGGCTTCGCACTTCGGCGGCCACGTCTTTGCGCACGATGGCGAAGATGGCGCGGAGGTAAGCGGCGAGGCGCGAGGTGGGTTGTTGAGCAGTGCCAGTCGCGGATGCACGCTCCGCGCGCTCCCACGATTGATTAGCCATTTGTTAGGGTCTCGTACGTTCGCGCAAACTCCAGCGGCGTCAGCCCGGCAGTCGGCTCGTTGTAGACGATCTTGCCCCGCGAGAGGACGGCCACCCGGCCGGCCAGAGCCAGGGCGTGAGGCAGGTCGTGGGAGATCATCAGCACCGTTCGGCCCTGGGCGGCGACGGTATTGAGGATGCTGTCGAGCATGGCGCTGGCGTCCTGGTCGAGGCCGGTGTGCGGCTCGTCGAAGAGCATCACTTGCGGCGCGTGCAGGATGGCGCGGCCAATTGCCAGCCGTTGGGCCATGCCGCGCGAAAACGTGCGCACCAGATCATTCCGCCGTTTGCTCAGGCCTACCTGCTCCAGCACCTCGTCAATGCGTTGGAGCAAATTGCGGAGGGCGTACATCTCACCGTAAAACTGCAAATTTTCGGCGGCGGTGAGATCGCCGTAGAGCAATGGGTGGTGCGAGACCACGCCCAGCAGGTGGCGGGCTTCGTCGGCTTGCGCCGGGAGTTCAAAGCCGTTGAGGCGCACCCGGCCAAAAGTGGGGCGGGCCAGCGAGGCCACGATGCGGAGCAGAGTCGTCTTGCCTGCGCCGTTCGGCCCCACCAGCGCCAGGAATTCGCCCGGCTGGATGGTAAGCTCCACGCCGTGCAAGACAGGCTTGGGGCCGAAGGTTTTGGTGAGGGAGTGGATCTCGATCATGAATATGATCTGAAAGGCGAAGCGACAAACGACAAACGACAAGCGTCAAACGTCAAACGACAAGCGTCAAACGTAAACCTTCATTGTAGTTTCTCATTTGACGTTTGACTACTTCTTTCCAACAACCGTCTCAGTTCCGCCTTGAGCTTCTCGCGCTCGGCGCGGTACTCGGCTTCGGAGAATTCTCCGGCTTCAAAACCCTCGTCGAGTTCGGCAAGCTCGTCAATCAGTTCTTTGTAAGTTTGGGTTGGGATCGCTTCGGCGCGGGGAAACCGCAGTTGCGCGCTCTGCGCGCTCCCGCGTTGTATCCACCAGTAGGCGATGACGGCCACAGCCAGGGCCAGCGAGAGGCCGCCGATGAGTGCGGCGCGAAGGTCGAAGGTGGCGGCGGTGGTGGCAGGTGTATCGCCGGAGGCGGCCTCCACGGCCAGAGCCGGTTTCCCTTTGAGAAAGAAGCTAAAATCGCTATTGGCCGGCAGGTCGCTTGCGCCGAAGGTGCGATAGTTCGCGCCCTGCACGTCGCGCAGGCCTTCGTCGAGCAAGCCCGGGCCGTTCAGCGCTACCCCGTTGTCGGGCAACAACACGCTGACAGCCTCGGTGGAGTAAGAGAGCGTCTGTGAAAAGTTCAAGGCGTCGGTGTAAGGCAGGTTGAACGAGAGCAGGATTTGTTGCGCGCCGGCGCCGGGGCGGATGGGAAGCGTGTCGGCAAAACCATCGGTAGTTTGCTGATAGCGCCCGCCGATGATGTCATCCTGGAAGGTGAGGTTCGTGAACCCGGCAGGCAGAGTCGCGCTGAAGGTGGCGCCGTCCAGGGTGGCCGACACGAAGGTTTTATCGCTGGTGTTGCCGATGATGAACAACTCGCCGATTTGCGCCTCGCCCGGTTGGAAATCAAGGATGACGTGCATGCGCTCGACGACGATCACGTTCGGGTCGGTGGTGGATTCGAAAATCTGGATTGGCAGTTGGTATTCGGTTTGGCCGGGGACGACCAGGGCCACATCAGAGGTGTAAAGCACCTCGCCGTAGCGGGCGCTGACGATCATGGCCCGGTCGGGAACAAGTTCGATGTCGGTGAACTCAAACACGCCGCCGCTTTTGACGGTGGTGGTGATGGCTCCGGTCTCCTGAAAGCTGTCGAAGAGATGCAAGACGACTGGCTGGTCGGCGGGGATGTCGGCGTCGGGAGTGCCGTTGGTGATCGCGCCGCTCACGGCGCCGTTGGTGGTTGTGCCGCTCACCGCGTCACCAGGAGCGGCGGCCAAACCGGTGATGTCGTAGGAGAAAGCGCGAACGTAGTCCACGGCGGCCCAACGCTCGTCTTCGCCGAGTGTGTCGGCGAATTTGTGCTCGCCGTTGATGCCATCGGTGAGGGCGGCAAAGAAGTCGTCGTTGGACTTGGCGGCCATGAAGGCCTGATCGTCGAAGCTGGAGAGAGAGCCGTCGGCATCGGGGCCGTCGCCCTGCCCGCTTGAGCCGTGACAGTTGGCGCAGTTGGCTTCGTACACGGCCTGGCCTGGCTCGATGTTTGACTCCGCGCTCAGGCTGTAAAGGTAGGCGACGAGACTCCAACGCTGGGATTCGGTGAGCGAGCCGTTCCAGGGCGGCATGAGGCGGTCCAGGTTGCCGTCCGTGATGATGTTGAACCAGCGCGCCGGGGTTGTGGCGCGCGCCAGGTCGGGCGTGTTGAAAGCCGGAACGGGGAACTGAATCTGGGCCGCCATTTCGCCATCGCCGCCGCCGGTGACGCCGTGACAGCGGGTGCAGTTCTGGGCGTAGAGGGCCACGCCTTCGACGGCGGACGGAATTGTGGCGGGATAGCCGAGGCCGGAGTCGGGCGGGATGACCGGACCGGCGTCGGCGGCAGGAAGGGGGCCGGCGACCGGGAGCGAGCTTGTGTCTTCAAACCCCGGCGGCGGGGTTACGTCTCCGGCGAGCGAGCAGGCGGCGAGGAGGAGGCTCACCAGAGTGAGCAGAAGCACGCTTGCTATTCCAGTTCTTCTGATCGAAAAAAGAACTCCAGGGTTGTCACCCCGAGCCGCTTCGCGGCGAGGGGTCTCTAGGCCGGGCGTAGAGATTCCTCGCGCCTGCCCTGAGCGATGTCGAAGGGTCGCTCGGAATGACATGGTAGAAATCTGGCGTTTGATGACAGATCGGAGAGGCCAACGACTCATGCCGCCTCCCGGGCGAGGGCGAGGCCGGCGCCGCACTTGGCGCAGAATTTGTCGCCGGGCTGAGCCGCCGTGCCGCACTGGGGGCAGAATTTTGCAAACGAGGCCGCGTCCCTGAAATCGCGCCGCGAGACGGCGACAACATCTTCGGTTTCATCGTCGAGGCTGGCCGGGGCCGGGCCGGCCTTGCTCTTGCGCCGGGCGGCAACAGCATTTTCGATTTCATCGTCGAGGCTGGCCGGGGGCAGAACGACTTTCGTCTTGCGCCGGGCGGCGACGGCTTTTTCAATTTCGTCGTCGAGGCTGGCCGGTGAGGCCGGGGCGGCGTGTTCGGGCTTGCTCATGGCGGCAAGCGCCTTCAGAATCTCGACGCCTTTGGCAATAAGCCGGGCGCGCTGGGTGGCGTAGTCGTCGTCGCTCACTTTGCCGGTCTCGTGATCAAAGTCCAGATCGCGCAATTCGATCAGAATGGCTTCGCGCTGGGCGATTAAATCGTCGGCGGGCGCGGCAGAGGTGTTAGCGGCGCTGGCGCGATCCAGGAGCGGGCGGGCGACAAAGGCGGCGACCAGGAGGAAGAGGGCGAGGGAGAGGAGGATTGAACCGAGGTCCATTGGTTATTTGGAAGAAACGTCAGGCGTCAAACGACAAACGAGAAGATATGCTTGTCGTTTGTCGTTTGACGTTTTACTTGAGTAGCGGCTCGACGATGACGGCTAATTTATCCTGGGTGGTCTCGCCGATGATGGTTTTGACGAGTTGGCCGTTCCGATCAATGACAAAAGTTTCGGGCACGCCCTTGATGCGGAACGACTGTGAGATGCGCGTGCCGAGGTCGGGGCCGTTGGGATAGGTGATGCCGAATTTTTTCAAATAGGCGCGGGCTTCGGTTTCGGTGTCCACGTAGTCCACGCCGAGCACGACGACGCCGCGATCTTTGTAGGCGCGGTAGAAGGCTTCGAGCTCGGGCGCTTCTTTCTCGCACGGCTTGCACCACGAGGCCCAGAAGTTGACGACGACGACTTGCCCACGAAGGGACTCAAGTGAAATCTCTTGCCCGTCAAAGGTGGTGAGGGTGAAGCCGGGGGCGCTGCCGCTGGATACCTGGCCGAGGGTGCGGCGGTATAACTGCACGGCGATCATTACCAGCAGGGCGAAGAGGATGGCCCACGCCGCAATCTGACCCAGGCGGCGCTGGAGGGACACGGTTGGTTCTGGCACGGCGGCCTGAGGGGAGGGCAAGGTTTCGTTGGTCATTGGTGGTAATTGGTTATCGCCGCTTGGCGAGTTCTTTCTCCAGTTGAGCGGCCAAATCGTCCTCCGCCGGTTCGGACGTGGCGGCCTTAGCCGGGGCCGGGCGGCGGGCGCTGACAGCCCGCAAGTAGCGGGCCAGGAAGAGCGCGCCGACCAGGAACACTAACGGCGGCAAAATCCAGACCAGAATGTTGAGGCCGCGCGTCGAGGGCTGGGCCAGAACGCGCTCGCCGTATTGCTCGACGAAGTAATCTTTGATTTGCTGTTCTGTCCAACCGGCTTCCAGCTTTTCGCGGATGGTGGCCCGCCACTGGGCGCAGGCCTGGGTGGGGCACACGTCGAGCGGCGTGTTTTCGCAAACGGGGCAGTAAAGCTGTTTAGCGACGGCGTTGACTTCGTCGTCGGTCGGGCCGTCGTCTTGAGCCAAAGCAGGAATAGTGACCAGTAAACAGTAAACAGTGAGCAGTAGAAAAGCGACGGCCAATCTCAATAGATCCAAATTGTAGTTCGTAGTGGCGATCACGAAAGTTCGGGCGGCAGTGCAACTGCCGCCCGCCGCGCCGCAGTTCAACTGCGGCGCGAACAAGGTTTCGCGATCTGCTGATAACTGTTTTTCGGTCATCAGTCAGCTCCTGCGGAACGGGTTGCCAGGCTGGCGGGCGCGGCGACGTAACGCTTTTCTTCGTCGGCGTCGGGCCAGGCGGCGACGAGGGTGCCGAGGATAAAGATGATGCCGCCGAGCCAGACCAGGTTGATGAGCGGATTCACGTAAATCTTGAACGTGGCGCTGTTAGACGAGATCGGTTGCCAGTCTACAAGCAGGACGTAGAAATCTTCGCCGAGGGTGGAGCGCACGCCGGGGATGGTCATGGGCTGGCCGCTGTCGAGGAAGAAGTCGCGGCGCGGATGCAGGACGCCCACTTGCGCGCCGTCCGCGTCGTAGACGCTGATGGTGGCCCGAGTCACCTCCCGGCGGTCGTCAGTGGGGAACTGGGTCACCGAGTCGAAGCGCATGGTGAAGCCGCCGAGGGTGAGCGTTTCGCCCCGGTTGAGGGTGGCTTGCGTTTCCATTTGGAAGAAGTTGGAGCCGATGACGCCGAAGGCCATGACGACCACGCCGAGGTGGATGGTGTAGCCGCCGTAGCGGCGGCGGTTGCGGGCGGTGAGATTGGCGAGAGCGGCCAGCGGGTTCTCGCCGAGGCGCATTCGCGCCCGCGTGCCGCGCGCGAATTCAGAGAGGGTGGTGAGGCCGACAAAGGCCGCAATGCCGTATGCGGCCAACGCCAGCGGCGACCGCGCCCCCAGCAGATAAAAGGCAATGAGAGCCACCCCGGTCAGGGCGGCGGGAATCCACATCAACCGCCCCAGCGATCTGGCCGAGGCCTTTCGCCAGGCGACGAGCGGGGCAATGCCCATCAGCAAAACAATGGCCGCCAGCAAGGGGCCGTTCACCTGGTTGTAGAAGGGCGGGCCGACGGTGATCTTCTGGCCGGTGACAAGCTCAGAGATGATCGGGAAGAGCGTCCCCCACAGGGTGGCGAAGGCCACGCCGAGGAAGAGCAGGTTGTTGAGCAGGAAGGCGGCTTCGCGCGAGAGCAGGCTGTCGAGTTGGGTTTCGCCCTTGAGCGCGTCCCAACGGCGGAAGAGCAGGCCCATCGAGGTGACGAGGGTGATGCCGATGAAGCCGAAGAACAACGGGCCGATGGCGCTCTGGGCAAAGGCGTGAACGGATGACAACACGCCCGACCGGGTGAGAAACGTTCCCATGATCACCAGTGAATAAGTCGAGATGATCAGGATCATGTTCCACACTTTGAGCATGCCCCGCTTCTCTTGAATTATCACCGAGTGCAGGAAGGCCGTGCCGGTGAGCCAGGGCAGGAGGGCGGCGTTCTCCACCGGGTCCCAGCCCCAGTAGCCGCCCCAGCCCAATACATCGTAAGCCCAGCGCCCGCCGAGGATGAGGCCGAGCGAGAGGAAGAGCCAGGCCACGAGAGTCCAGCGGCGGGTGGTGCGAATCCATTCGTCGTCGGTGCGGCCGGTGACCAGGGCGGCGATGGCGAAGGCGTAGGGGATGATGAAGCTGACGAAGCCCAGGTAGAGCATGGGCGGGTGGATGATCATGCCGGGGTGGCGGAGGAGGGGGTTGAGGCCGCTTCCGTCTTGCGGGGTGAAGAGGGTTGAGTTGGCTGGTTGGAAGAGGGCCGGGCCGATTTCGCCGGTGATCTCATTCTGCCACAAACGTTGGAAGGGATTCTCGACGAAGAGGCTCAGGCTGAGGAAGAAGCCCAGGGTGATCATCGTCGCCGCGATGACGTAGGGCATCATCGAGCGGTCCCGATCCCACCGCCTGAACATGGCGGCGCTGGTAAAGGCCGACATGAGCCACGACCAGAACAACAGACTGCCCGCTTGCCCGCCCCACAGGGCCGTCACTTTGAGATACCAGGGCATGGCGCGCGAGGAGACGTGCGTCACATATTCAACTTCGTACTGGCCCTGCACGAGCATGACGATGATGGAAATTGCCGAAAGGGTAATGAGCGGCCAGGTGAGCATGGCCGCGTTGCGGGCGCTTTCAATCCAGGCGGTGGCCTGGCGCGGCCCGGCAATGAGCGCCGCGACCGTGGCATAGATGGCGCACAGGAACGCGAGGAAGAGGGCGGAGAGGCCGAGGGTGAGTGTCATGGCAGGCTCACTCCCAAACTCCCACACCCCCAAACAAGTTTGGGAGTATGGGAGCTTGGGAGTCTGGGAGTTTGGGTGAGTTACGGCGCGGCCTGGGTAGGCACAGCGTTTTCGTAGCGGGTAGGGCACTTCATCAACAGGGTGTCGGCGTGGAAGAGGCCGTTCTCGTCAATGTGGCCGTCCATGATCGCCTGCGCTTCGCCCTTCATCAAGTCGGGCTTCACGCCGCTGTAAATCACGTCCATGCGGGCGGCGTTGGGGTCGTTGACGGCGGCATAAAGCACCTCGGCCAGCCCGCCCTGGGCGTCAATCTCTTCCTGGTCGGCAGGCACGTTGGCCACGGTGAAGCGCAATTCGAGTTTTTGCGCGTCGTACTGAATGCTCTCCCCAATCACTGCGCCTGACACGCGCACGTCCTTGCCCACTAGCGTCGAACCGCGATCGTTCAATTCCTGGACGGTGAGGAAATACTGGGCGGCGCTTTGAGTGCTGGTGGCAATCAGATACACAATCGCGGCGACGATGAGCAGGCCGCCGACGAGAAATTTAGCGCGCCCGCCTTTTTTGGCGACAGGCACCGCGCTTGAGGAAACTGCTGTTTGAGCCATAATTAAGAAACCTCCTGACTGACAAGCTGTAGCATACTTTTTAAGTCGGATTTGGGGAGTAACAATCATCACTGTCCTGCTGTGACAAGATGCCCCAAAGGATATTGAAATTCTAGCATACGATAGGTGGAATTGGGAAAGAGATTACTAAGAGAATGCCTGATGGCAAAGGGTGCCATTTGTAATAACCAGCCCATGATAAATTGCACCAACTGACGTTTGCGTTTGTGCGATGTGACGCAAATCATATACACTCTGCCGGGTTTTGTCTATCTTGTTCAAGAACCGTAACTCGGTTGCTACACTATAATAATCCAGGTCAAAACCAAGAAGGAGCGCCAGGGAGAAAAGGACTATGAAACTTCCAGTGGTAGTGGGACTCGCCGCACTCATCGTCGTCGCCGGCACGCTGATGGTCGTCAGCGATTTCACTGTGTATCTGGGCAACGACCCCACCGCCTGCAACAACTGCCACGTGATGGACGCCGCCTACGAAGGCTGGTTCCACGGCGGGCACAAACTGTGGGCCGAGTGCAACGACTGCCATACGCCCCATGATCTAATCCCCAAGTATTTCGTCAAAGCCCGCTCGGGCTTCAACCACGTGACCGCGTTCACGCTGGGCGAAATTCCTAACGCCATCCGGGCGAAGGAGTCGTCAAGAGAAATCATTCAAGAGAATTGCATTCGCTGTCACAGCGAGACCGTAGCTAACATCGGCGACGGCCAGATGGATGCGGAACGCTACTGCTTTGAGTGCCATCGCGACGTGGCGCATGGCGAGCGTGGCCGATCCATTTTGCCTTATCAAGACAAATAAAGGAGCAGACTTTATGAAACGACCTTCAACACCCTGGATACTTGTCGGCATCATCGTCGTTCTGTCGGTGGCCCTGGTGGGCACCCTGTTGTTCGTCAAGAACCAGCCGCCGCAAACGCGGGGCATCGCGCCCCTGGTGGAGATCGCGGACATGGAGCCGGATGCCTCCAAGTGGGGAGTCAACTTCCCCAACCAGTATTCCACCTTGTTGCTCACCAAAGACAACACCGTCCGCACCACCTACGGCGGCTCCGACCAGTTCTCGCATCTGGAGGACGACCCGCGCTTGGTGGTCTTGTTCGCCGGCTACCCGTTCAGCAAGGACTACAATGAAGATCGCGGGCACATGAATGCGCTCGAAGATGTGCGCGCCACCAAGCGCCTCAACGAAAAGACGCCCGGCACCTGCTATTCGTGCAAGAGTTCCAACAACCCCGGCCTGTGGAGCGAGATGGGCATGGAGGCCTACGACGCTACCCTGTTCAGCGAACTCGGCCAGCACATCAACAACCCCATCGGGTGCGCCAACTGCCACGACGCCGAAACCATGAAGCTGGTGGTCACCAACCCGGCGCTGGACGAAGCATTGAAAGCGCAGGGCAAGGACTGGACGACCTTCACTCGCCAGGAGATGCGCACCGTCGTCTGCGCCAACTGCCACGTCGAATACTACTTTGCCGGCGACAAGAAATACCTGACCTTCCCCTGGGCCAACGGCACCAACATCGATCAGATTGATGCTTACTACGACGAGGCCGGTTTCAAGGACTGGGAATACCCGGACGCGGGTACACCAATGATCAAGATGCAGCACCCCGAGTACGAAATGTACACGGCGGACAGCACCCACTACACTGCCGGCGTCGCCTGCGCCGATTGCCACATGCCTTACACCCGCGACGGCTCGGCCAAGTTCTCCACCCACGACGTGAAGAGTCCTCTGCTCAACGCCGAGACGGCTTGCGGAGCGTGCCACCAGGACGTGACTTACGTGACGGGCCGCGTGGCGCAAATTCAGAAGCAGGTGGCCGACACGATGAACAACACCGAGGACGCGTTGGTGGCCGCCATTGAGGCCATCAAGGTCGCCGCCGCCAACCCGAACGCCGACCCGACCCTGCTCGCCGAGGCCCGCGCCCTGCATCGCAAGGCGCAACTGCGCTGGGACTTCGTGGCCGCCGAGAACAGCATGGGCTTCCACAATCCCGAAGAAGCCTTGCGCATCCTGGCCGCCGCCACCGACCTGGCCCGCCAGGCGCAACTCAAGGCGCTGATGGCAACCGGTACTGGTGTGAGCGCCGGCAACTAACAGCCGGCCAAGACCCTTCGGGTTTCGGAAACCCGAAGGGTCTTTCGGATAGGCTCTAACAGCCGCAACAGAATTCAGCATATCCCGATTTTCGTAGTGACGACTTCAGTCGTCCAGGCAAAAGGCGACTAAAGTCGCTACTACAACCCGTTTTCTTGATCTGCTGAGGAATCAAAAAGAGCGCCTATGCGGGCGCTCTTTTTGATTCTCTCTTACCGCCTCACCTTCGTCCCGCAACTGCGGCAAAACACGTCATCCGGTTGAAGGCGATTGCCGCACTCGTGGCAGAAAGCCGCCGGCGCTGAATTTCCCGGGGGCTGGCCTGCTCCGCTTCGCAAGCTTTCGGGAAGTTTGACTTCCTTCGGACGCGGCGGGTGACCCTTGGGGCGGCGCAGTTGGCGCGGCCTGGCCGGTGAGGCCGCGACCTCTCTTCTGGATCGGGCAACCCAAGCCAGCCCGGCTCCCACCAGAGCAATGCCCACTATCCCCACAATCACCGAGGCCACGAGCGCCGGGCTGACAGGTTGAACAGCGGGCGCACTCGAAGGCGAAACCGTCGTGCTGGCGGTTGACGGCTGACTGCTGATCGTTAGCGATGAGCCGCTCTTGGTGTAAGTCAGATCGAGTGTGATGGCGCCGCCTGCCGGAACATTGGCGCGGACAGCAGAGAGATAGGTGAGGCCGTCGGTGCCGACTGTGGCCTGGCCCCGGGCCGGGGTTGCGATGAGGTTGCTGGCGCCGACGGGTTGTTGCACTTGCAGAACCAGGGTCTGGATCGGGTAGGCGGCGACCCCGGCGAAGTTGTAGCGCCGCGTTGACGAGCTTACATCCAGGCCGGTATCGTAATACTCAAATTGAAAATACGCCGTCGGCGCGATGAAGCTGATTGTCATCGCCTCGCCGGAGGTGGCGGTGGTGAACTCCAGATTGAGCAAGCGGCCTTGCGCATCAGTGTAGGCTACAGCCAGCGGCGGGCCGTATTTTGCCGGAATGGAAAATGTGAGTGAGGCCGGGAGGGCTACCTCCGGCGCTAACGTGCCGCGATAGATGACCAGCATCGCACTGCGATCATATTCGGGCCAGAAAGCGATTTGCAATTCCGAAAGTGTAACCGTGCCTTGCGCGCGGGCCGGGGTGACGGCGAAGCCCAAAATCAAGGAGACATAAATCAATAACAGTAGTCGGCGTATCATGATTTTCCTCGTTATACGGTCGAGATGACTAGTTCTTTAATCTCGGTGACTATTACAGCAATCATATTGCGGAATTTACCCATAACTTTATCTATAGATTGAGCGACTCCTATGAGGATATTGCGCTTCAGATCGATCAAGGCGCATTCGCTTTCGAGTATCGGCCCCGTGAAAAGCGCGTTCAACACCAGTCGCATTCTACTCAGATCGGTATACAAAGCCATAACTTTTTTGTACGATGGGTAATGTTAAGACCATGAACAACTCGCTCAAAATGAAAACTGCCAAAGTAGCCAGTGGCCAGAGCTTCGCGAAGGCCGCTAAAAGCATGGATGAATCCCTGGAGCTGAAACTCAGCCTGTTGGTTTGCCTGGGGCTGAGCGCCGTGTACGTGGTTTACGAACTGGTGGCCGAAGCGGACGGCGGTCATCCATTTGGTCACTGGCTGGGCATCATTGGCACATTGCTCATGGTCTCCACCGAGGTATTGTACAGCCTTCGCAAGCGCAGTAATTGGTTTCGGTTTGGGCCGGTGCGTTACTGGCTGTCGGTGCATATTTTCACGGGCATCGTCGGCCCGTTCATGGTGTTGACTCATTCGGCGTTTGAATTTCGGGGACTGGCCGGTTTTACGTTGGCCGTCACCTTGCTGGTCGTCGTCAGCGGTTTCTTCGGACGGTATCTGTATACCGCCATTCCTCATTCCGTCTCCGGGGCCGCCGCCAGTTCGGCGAATCTGGCTGCCGAGATCAACCAGTTGCAGGAAGCGATCAACAAGCTGGCAGCCAAACGGTCGGCGGCGGTGCAGAAGATGGTAGACGCCGACGCGCATCGGCGGCGGCGGGCGCGCGGCGATTGGGCGCTGGTCTTACTGCGCAGTTGGGACGACTGGCGCTACGGCTCGAACCTACACCGGCAAATTCGCAAGCTGGAAAAAACCGAGCGGCGGAAGCTGGGCGATGTCGAGCGCATGTTGAACCGGCGGCGCGCGCTGGAGCGGCAGATGCGAATGATGCAGGCCGCCCGCCGCCTGCTGAGCGCGTGGCACATTGCCCACGTGCCAATGGGCGTGGTGCTGTTCGGCTCTGCCGGACTCCACGTGGTGGCCACGATCTTTTTAGGGGCCGGTTTATGGCGTTGAAGCGCCAGCATCCGGTCCTGTCGCCGATCGGTTGTTTGGGCGGGCTGGTATTTATCGCTGGCGTGACGGTCGCCTTGTTGTTTTCCGGCGGAGCCATTTTCAGCCCGGGCGAGCTAACTGCTTTCGCGGCCCAGAGCACGCCGATCAACAGCTTCAAGGCTCACGCCGACTTTGAGAATGATTGTATGCAATGTCACGAACCACTCTCCGGCATTACTGCTGAACGTTGCGAAGCCTGCCACGCCGACGTGGGCGAGCAACGCGCCACCAGCGCCGGCCTGCATGGCAGTCTGAACGCGGCTAACGTGGCCGACTGCGCTTCGTGCCACCGCGATCACAAGGGCCGCGACTTTAACCCCGACGAGCTGGCCCTGAAGAAATTTGACCACGCCGCCATCGGCTTCAGCCTGGCGCGGCATTTTACCGACTACGACAACTCGCCGCTCGAGTGTCAGGCCTGCCACACCGAATCGACGTTGTTCGGCCTTGACCCGGCGGCCTGCTCGAACTGCCACGGCGCCTACGACGCCGACTTTATGACCCAACACACCGAAGCTTTTGGGAGCCAGTGCCTGGACTGCCACGACGGCGTAGACAAGATGCACAACTTTGATCACGCGCAAACAGAGTTCCCGCTCGAAGGCCAGCACGCTACTGTTGACTGCGCCGGGTGCCACGCCGCAGACGCAGCCGTGGCCGACGCGCCGACCGACTGCGCCGAGTGCCATGCCGAGCCCCCGGTTCATGCCGGGGTGTTCGCCGCCAACTGCGCCGAGTGCCACACACCCGCCGGCTGGAAACCGGCCCGGCTGGGAGATGTGGCCGAGTTTGATCATGCCGCCACCGGTTTCCAATTGATCAACCACGTCCAGAACTACGACGGCTCGACCTTCACTTGCCGGGGGTGCCACACGTCAGGCGACTTCTCGTTTGCGGTTCAAACTTGCACCGACTGCCACAGCAACCACGATGCGGCCTTTATGACCCGGCATATTCAGGAGCGCGGCTCCAACTGCGTCAGTTGCCACGACGGCGCCGGCAACATGACGAACTTCGACCACAACCAAGTCTTCCTGCTCGACGGCCAACATGCCCGCCTCAACTGCCTGGATTGCCATGTGAACCAGGAGTTCCGGGGCGCGCCGAGCGAATGTTCGGCCTGTCACCGCGAGCCGGAGATACACGCCGGAATCTTCGGCCTCAACTGCGCGGCCTGTCACACCGCCTTCGCCTGGGCGCCGGCCCAACTCACCCAACACACCTTCCCGTTGGATCACGGCGGGCAGGGCGAGATCGCCTGCGCCACCTGCCACACCAACTCGTATGTGACTTACACCTGCTACGGCTGTCATGACCACGAACCGGCCAAAACTCAGGAAGAGCACGCCGATCTGAACCTGAGCAGCGATCAATTGAGCGACTGCGCCGAGTGTCATGCGACCGGGCTGAAAGAAGAAGGCGGATAACCAAACAATGAAAGAGTTCCTGCAAAACCTATTCCGGCTGACGCCGGCCCCGGCCACCTACGAAGGCGACAGGCGCGTGGCGGCCGACCCGACGCGCTGTGTGCAATGCGGCGCGTGCGGCTACAACTGCCCGGTTGGCATTATAGTGCGCGACTACGCCCGGGTCGGCAAAATCGTGGACGACCCGAACTGTGTGCAGTGCGGCCAGTGCATTGACGCTTGCCCGCGCGGCACTTTACGCTGGAACACGCACGGCGCGCCGCAACTCATCGTCCCCGTATTCGACGAGTCGCTGTTGAAAGAAAGCGAGCTGGCCCTATGACCCGCTACCTGATCATTGGCAACGGCGCCGCCGGGGTCACCGCCGCCGAGGAAATTCGCGCCCGCGACCCCCAGGGCAAGATCGCCATCCTCAGCGCCGAACCGCACCCCATGTACTCGCGCCCCGGCCTGGCTTACGTGATTATCAACGAGATTCCCGACAAACAGGTAATCGCCCGACAGCCGGAGTGGTACGCCCACCATCAAATCAAAGTGGTGCACGGAACCGCCGCCAAAGTGGACACGGCTCTGCGCCAGGTGCTGTTAGCCAATGGCAAACGAGCGCCTTACGACAAACTGCTCATCGCCACCGGAGCGCGGGCGGTTCCACTGCCTTATCCCGGCGCAGACCTCGAAGGCGTCGTCTTCCTCGACACCCTCGACGGCACGAAAGAACTGCTCCGCAAAGCGAAATCGGCCAAGCGAGTGGTAATCATCGGCGGCGGAATCACCGCCCTGGAAATGACCGAGGGCTTCGCCCATCATCGCCTGGACACTCACTACTTTGTGCGCAAGTCCACCCTGTGGTCGAACGTATTCAACGACGCCGAATCTAAAGTGCTTGAAGAGCGCATGATCGAGCATGGCGTCAAGATTCACTACAACACCGAAGTTGCCGAAGTGCTCGGCGACAAACACAAGCGGGTGGTCGGGGTGCGGCTCACCGACGGCAAAGTCTTTCCCTGCGATTTGGTAGGCGCGGGCATCGGCGTCAAGCCGCAACTCGACCTGGCGCGCGACACGCCGATCAAAGTGGATAAGGCCATCCTGGTCAACGAGTTTCTCGAAACCAGCGAACCGGACATCTACGCCGCGGGCGACTGCGCCCAAGTGTGGGATCGCTGGACGCAGAAGCACACGATGGACGTGCTGTGGCCGACGGCGATTGCGGCGGGACGCCTGGCCGGGGCCAACATGACCGGCGCTCGCCTGCCTTACCTGAAAGGCACGCCCTTCAACGCCTGTTTGCTCTTTGGTTTGCACGTCACCGCCATCGGCCAGCTTGGCGGCTCCCGCGACGAAACCGAGCCGGAAGTCTTTCAACACCTGTCGCGCGGCTCGTCCGAAGTTTGGACCACGCGCCCGCATGCCTACTCCAGCGCCTGGTCGCAAACCGGCCCGAACACGATCCGGCTGGCCCTGAGCGGCGACCGGCTGGTGGGGGCGCTCATCGTCGGCGAGCAAACCCTGGCCGACCCCCTGCGTGAGATGATTGAGCGGCAGGTGAATATTCGTTCACTGCGCCCCCATTTGCAGGCGGGTGGCCCGGCGATGTCGAAGGCAATTAAGCAATTCTGGGCGCGGCTACGGGCCCAGAGCCAAACGGGTCAACTTTTGTTTCAGGCATCTTAGACGCGCCTGAAAGCAAGACCCTAAAGGTCTCCAAGACCTTTAGGGTCTAAAAACGGGCGAGGAGGCTTTGTAATCTGATGGGAAAAAAACTTGCCCAGCGTGTGCTGATAGTTGGAAGTGGTTCATTGTTCGACGAAGGGCTTCGGCACTTGCTGTTGCGCGAACAGGCCCGCCTTGAAGTTTCAAGCGTCATTTACATGAGTGACGCAGATTTTCTGCAACATGTTTTTGCCCAGCGGCCTACAGTGATTGTACTGTTCGAGGGCGGGCCGCTGAGCGTGAGCCGGGTGTTTGAGTTGATGGGCGATATTCCGGGTATGGCGACGACGCTACGGGTGATCACCGTTCTGGCTGAAACCAGCGCGGTGGAAGTCTATGAACACGAGCAGATGACGACAATTGCGACAGCCCGCGGCGGCGATTTTATTGATCTCATCGAGCAAAACGAGCCGGACACGAGCAACACGCGCCAAGCCTGAGGAAAAGGATAGAAAACTGATGCTGCGCCAGAGACTCACGTTCGTCCTCACGATACTGATTACATTCACCCTCGTCGTCGGCAGTGGGCTTTCTTCGATGGCAATTTTCGCCCCGTTCTACGCGGGCGACCCGCTCTTCCCGCTTCAGCGCTGGGCTGAGGAGTCGGGCCTGTCGCTCGTCGCCGACCCGACCGACCTGGCAACACGGCGCCTGGACCTGGCTGAGTTACGCTTGATGGATATGGAGGCCCGGATTGGCAGTGAACATGAGCTTTTGGCCCTGACCTACCTGGACGAGGCGCTGAATGACGCCGTCGTGGCGGTGGACGCCGCCCCGCCCGAGTCGCAGAGTCAACTGCGAGTCCGCCTCGCAATCCTGACGGCCAATATTCAATCGGCGTTAGGACGCCTGGCCGTTGTGCCGACGGCTCAACCTGATGTTTACGACAAGGCGCTTGTCAAAGCGGGGACGTTGCTGGCAATCCTCAGCGGCAAATCGGCCGATCAAGCCGTGTCCAGCATCGCCGCCATCAACATTTTACCGGCGGCAAGTAACAGCAACGGCAACGGGATCGCCATTGCCGCCAAGCCGGCTGTGGTCTCGCCGCACGGTGTGCCTTTCCCGCCCAACGCCGCCCCCGGCCCGCACGCGCTCTTCCCGCTCACCGGCCAACATGCGGTGATTGCCTGCGACAGTTGCCACGTCAATGGCGTTTACCTGGGCACGCCCCGCGAGTGCGAGGCTTGCCATGCTGCGGTTAAGCCCCTCAATCACTATCCCGGTTCCTGCGATAACTGCCACAGCACCACGGCCTGGACACCGGCGACGTTCGATCACACCGGCCTCACCGACTGTATCTCCTGCCATACCAAGAATAAACCGGCCAACCATTTTGAGGGTCAATGCAGTTTTTGCCACAGCACCACGGCCTGGACACCGGCGACGTTCGATCACACCGGCCTCACCGACTGCATTTCCTGCCACACCAAGAATAAACCGGCCAACCACTGGGAGGGCCAATGTAGTCAATGCCATATTACCTCGGCCTGGAAACCGGCGATGTTCAACCACGCCGGCCAAAAGGATTGTATTGCCTGCCACACCAAGAATAAACCGGCCAATCACTATGAAGGCCAGTGTTCGTCCTGCCACAGCACCACGGCCTGGAAACCGGCGACGTTCAACCATACCGGCCAGACAGACTGTATCGCCTGTCACACCAAGAACAAACCGGCCAATCACTTTGAGGGCCAGTGTTCTGCCTGCCATAGCACCACAGCCTGGAAACCGGCGACGTTCAACCACACCGGCCTCACCGACTGTATCTCCTGCCACACCAAGAACAAACCGGCCAATCACTTTGAAGGTCAGTGTTCGACTTGCCACAGCACCTCGGCCTGGAAACCGGCGACGTTCAACCACACCGGCCTCACCGACTGCATCTCCTGCCACACCAAGAATAAACCGGCCAATCACTATGACGGCCAGTGCAGTCTCTGCCACACCACGGGCGCCTGGAAACCGGCGACGTTCAATCACAGCACCATCGGCAACACCGACTGCGCGGCCTGTCACGCCAGCAGAAAACCGGCCAACCACTACAGCGGTGCGTGTAGCACGTGCCACAAGGACACGACCAATTGGAAGAACACGACGTTCAATCACAGCACGATTGGCAACACCGACTGCGCCGCCTGCCACGCCAGCCGGAAACCGGCCAACCACTACAGCGGCGCATGTAGCTCGTGCCACAAGGACACGACCAACTGGCTGAATGTTGCGAAGTTTGATCACAGCACGATTGGCAACACCGATTGCGCGGTCTGCCACGCTAACAGGAAACCGGCCAACCATTACGCCGGCGCGTGCAGCTTGTGCCACAAGGACACGACCAACTGGCGGAACGCCACGTTCAGCCACAGCACCATCGGCAACACCGACTGCGCCGCCTGCCACGCCAGCCGAAAACCAGCCAACCACTACGACGGCGCGTGTAGCTCGTGCCACAAGGACACGACCAACTGGCGGAACGCCACCTTCGACCACAGCACCATCGGCAACACCGACTGCGCCGCCTGCCACGCCAGCCGAAAACCAGCCAACCATTACGCCGGCGCATGTAGCGCGTGCCACAAGGACACGACCAACTGGAAGAACGCCACCTTCGACCACAGCACCATTGGCAGCACCGACTGCGCTGTCTGTCACGCTAGCAGGAAACCGGCCAATCACTACGACGGCGCATGTAGCGCGTGCCACAAGGACACGACCAATTGGAAGAACGCCACCTTCGACCATAGTACCATCGGCAACACCGATTGCGCCGCCTGTCACGCTAGCAGGAAACCGGCCAATCACTACGCCGGCGCTTGTAGCGCGTGCCACAAGGATACGACCAACTGGCTGAACGCCACGTTTGACCACAGCACCATCGGCAGTACCGATTGCGCTGTCTGCCACTCTGGCCGCGCTCCGGTTCCCCACTTCCCGGGCGCATGCAGTTCCTGCCACCAAGACACGGCCAACTGGAAGAATTCCACGTTCAACCACGTTTTCCCGCTCAACCATCATGGCGCTAACAGCGATTGCACTAAGTGCCATACTAACAGCAGTGACTATACGAGCTACAACTGCGAGTCGTGCCACAACCAGGCCAAGATGGACGACAAGCACAAGGATGAGAGCGGCTACAAAGGCAATAACTGCAACGACTGCCATGCTAACGGCAGGGTGCCGTAGAAGGAACAGTCAACCAGAGCGAAAGCCTTAAGCAAAGACTTCCGAAGCGCCAAACACCGGCGAGACTTCGGAAGTCTTTTTTTGTGCCTTCTATCTTCCCGCTTTATGACATTTCACACTGACTTAGTTTGCTTTTATTGACGAAGATGGGTAAGGGCAATACTTGTCAGTCGGCGGCTAGACCTGCCGGGTCTGGTCGAAAGTGATGCCAACCTTCAAGCTGGCAAGACCCGGCAGGTCTTAAATTGGTTTCGCCGTGGACGCAACGACTTACACCATCATCTTTTTTGTGTATGGCCTGGCCTTTTTCAGCATGGGGCTGGTCGTCACCCTGGAAGGCGGGCGGGCAACCGACGCCCGGCTTCGCCACGCCCTGCGCCCGCTGGCCGCGTTTGGGCTGGCGCACGGCGTGCACGAGTGGATGGAGATGTTTGCCAGACTGCAACTATTGCCGGAAGGTATCGTAGAGGAGGGGTGGCAGGCGATCCGGTTGGCTACCCTCGCTTTCTCGTTCCTCTCGCTGGCGGCTTTCGGCGGGTCATTGCTCTCGCCCAATGAGCGAATTCGCCGTCTCAGCCTGATGATCCCGTTACTACAGGCCGCGCTTTGGGGCATTGGCGTTTTCGTCATGCGCGGGATATTCTCGGCAGAAGATATGTGGGCCGTGACCGACGTGTGGTCACGCTATGTGCTGGCGGTCCCGGCGGCTCTGCTCGCCTGCTTCGGGCTGGTGGCGCAACAGCGAGTCTTCCGGCAGGCCGGGCTGACGCGCTTTGGGCAGGACAGCTTGTGGGCGGCAGTGGCCTTTGCCTGGTACGGGGTGATCGGCCAGACCTTCACCCGGGCCAGCCCCCTGCCGCCTTCCAATTTTTTCAACCAGGAATTATTCTTTGACCTGTTCGGTTTTCCGGTGCAGATATTGCGGGCGGCCTCAGCCATCGTCTCGGCCATCTTCGTTATCCGCTTCCTGCGCTCGTTCGAGGTCGAAACCCAGCGGCAAATCGCTGAACTGCAAGCGGCGCGGCTGGAAGAAGCGCACCGCCGCGAGGAGTTGCGGGGCGAGCTTCTGCGGCGGGTGGTCGCCGCTCAGGAGGCCGAGCGCCAGCGCATCGCCCGCGAACTGCACGACGCGACCGGCCAGGCCCTCACCGCGCTGGGGCTGGGCCTGCGCGGCGCGGCGACGACGTTGAGGCAGGATGTAGATCAGGCCGCGCAACGTTTGCGCCAGCTTGAAGGGCTGACGGCCAACACCCTCGACGAGCTTCGCCATCTCATCGCCGACCTGCGCCCGTCGCACCTGGACGATCTCGGCCTGGCCCCAACTTTGCGCTGGTACGCCAAAGAGGTGCAGGGCCGCCTGCCGCTCGAAGTGAGCGTCGAGATCGCCGGCGACGAATATCCGCTCAGCCCGGCCATCAAGATTGCCCTCTTCCGGGTGATGCAGGAAGCGTTGAACAATGTGATCAAGCACAGCGGCGCCAAGCGCGCCTGCGTGCGCTTGAACTACCTGGAACAGGAAGTAAGTTTGCAGGTGGAGGACAACGGGTGCGGGTTTGAGCCGGCGGCTCCGGCGGCAAGCCGCCGCCCCGCGTGGGGATTGCTTGGGATGGAGGAGCGGGCCGCGTTGTTGGGCGGCCAGTTCAATATCCACACTAGCCCCGGGCGTGGCACTCTCGTGGAAGTCGTCATCCCCTACCAGCAAATAGAGGAGGCCTCATGACCATTCGCTTATTGTTAGTTGACGATCATGCTGTGGTGCGTTCGGGCATCCGCATGTTGTTGGAGAACGAGTCGGACATCGAGATCGCCGGGGAAGCCGGCAAGGCCCAGGAAGCCCTGGAAGCCGTCGCCGCCCTGTCGCCCGACGTGGTGGTAATGGACATTGGCCTGCCCGACATGTCGGGCATCGAAGTCACCCAGCACATCAAACAGAAGTGGCCGCAGGTGGCAGTGGTGGCCTTGACGATTCACGAGGATGAAGAATACTTCTTCAAAATGATTCAGGCCGGGGCCAGCGGTTACATTCCCAAACGGGCCGCGCCCGAAGAACTGCTCACCGCCATTCGCACCGCGGCGGCCGGCGAAGTGTATTTGTATCCATCGCTGGCTAAGCTTCTAGTCAAAGACTACATTTCCGGTGGAAAAGAAGCGGAAGAACTGGATGCCCTCAGCACCCTCACCGACCGCGAACAAGAAGTGCTGGCCCACCTGGCCGACGGGGCCAACAACCAGGAAATCGCCGACGTGCTGTCCATCAGCCCCAAGACGGTGGCTCGCCACCGCGAGAACATCATGCACAAGCTCAACCTGCACTCGCGCACCGAACTGGTGAGGTATGCGATTCGCAAGGGGATTATTCGCCCATAGAGCAAATTCCTGATGCGTTTACGGTTCGCGCCGCAGTTCGCGAAGCGTGCGGCGCGGCGGCACGCTTCGCGAACTGCCGCCCCAACCGTAAACCAACCTGGAAACTGCTCTAAAGCCACAGATTCTCCGAAATAGCTGGCCGCGGACACGAAGTGTCCGCGGCCTTTTTTATGGGGCGCTCGCCCCATATTCACCTCCTGCTCTGCTCTGTACATCCCATTGCCGCCTGCTCCACATCGAGAATGCCAGGCAGAGCAAAAAATCGGTTGACCACCCGATTTACGCTCTCCGATCAAAAGACTATTGTGTAAGCAGAAACTCTGGTGAAACGAAATCATCGGAGAGGAGGCTCATCATGGACGCCATACTTGCCATCGTCATTCTCACCATCCTGCGGCTGGTCATTCCGTTCGGCACGCTGTTGCTGATCGGCACTCTGGTCGAGCGGCGAACTCAGGGCCGGGCGGCCTGAAAGGAGGCGCGCCGTGTTCCTGGAATGGATTGACGTCTTCGCGGCTATCGCCACCGGGCTGGTGTTGCGGTTCGGCATCCCGGTCGTTTTCACCGGGCTGTTGATCTGGTGGCTAAGACGGCTCGACACCGAGTGGCAGGCCGAAGCCGAAGAAGCCAGCCGTTCGCGCCTCGCCCAAGTTTCCCGGACGCCGTGCTGGGTCATTCGTAATTGCCCGGAGGAACTCCGCCGCTCGTGTCCTGCCTATCAACGCCAGGATACGCCGTGCTGGCAGGTGATGCGCCAGGTTACCGGGCGACTGCCCGAACGATGCTTTGACTGTCAGGTGTTCCGCAACGCGCCCGCGTCCGCGTCCGCGCCGCACCCGGCGTAAGGCCTTTTATCATTGGAGAGGGCACTATGAGAAAACTGTTATTTCGTCTTCTAACCGGATTAGCCTTCGCACTGCCGTTGGCGCTTTTGACGTTCGCCCTGGTGCAGGCCAATGCTCCGGCCCGGCCAGCTGCCCAAACAGGCGAATGCAAGGTTTGCCATTCGAAGCATTACGAGGCCTGGGAAGTCGGTTCTCACGGCCAGGCAGCCTCGAACCCGGCCTTCAAAGAAGCCTGGCAGTCGCAGGGCAGCCCTGAAAAATGTTTGGCCTGCCACACAACCGGCTACGACGCCAACACCGGCGCTTACAAAGCCGAAGGTGTCACCTGCGAAGCCTGTCATGGCCCGGCGCCAGAGAATCACCCCGAAGAACCCATGCCCGCCGACCGCGCCGCCAGTTCGTGCGGCACTTGCCACACCGAAACCTTTTTCGAATGGCAGGTCAGCCAGCACCGCGCAAATGATCTGACGTGCGTGGGTTGCCACGACCCGCACGCCACTCAACTCAAAGCCGAAGATCCTTCGGCCCTGTGCGCCACCTGCCACCGCAGTCGCGCCTCGAACTTCAGCCACACCGAGCACAGCAAGCAAGGCCTGTCGTGCGCCAACTGTCACCTCGGGCCGCTCGATCCCAACAGCGGCGACGGCCATGCCACGCGCGACCACAGCTTCAACGTGCGCCTGAGCACCTGCAACACCTGCCATGCCTACCAGATGCACGACCCGGCCGCCGTTCACCAGGATCAGCCGACGCCTCAGCCGCCCGATGCAATGGTCTCAGTGCAAACGATGGGTGTGAGCCTGGAGCCGGAGCCGGTCAGCCCGTTGGGCTTCGCCGCCCTGTCCGGCATCATTGGTTTCGGCGCGGGGGTGGTGCTTACGCCCTGGCTGGAACGCTGGTATCGCCGCAATGCGCGCCGCGAAGAATGAGGTGAGCCATGAACCGCCGACTGATGAAACGACGCGACTTTCTCAAACTGCTTATTACCGGCGCGGGCACGATTGCCGGAATGCAACTCTTCCAGAACGTTCAGGCCAACGTGCACCGGGCCATGGCCGCCGGGCCGGTGGGCGAGAGCACGCACAAGTGGGCCATGGTCATCGATCAAGCCAAATGCACCGGCTGTGGCTACTGCACCGAAGCCTGCCGCGCCCACAACGACGTGCCGCCGGAAATTTCGTGGAACCGGGTCATCCACGCCGGTAAAGTCGGGAGCAAGGATGTGTACATCTCGCGCCCGTGCATGCAGTGCCAGCACGCGCCGTGCGTCGAAGTTTGCCCGGTGAGCGCCAGTTACTACCGCGCCGACGGCATTGTGATGATGGACTACGACAAGTGCATCGGTTGCCGCTACTGCGAAGTGGCCTGCCCTTACGGGGCGCGCGCCTTCAACTGGGAGACGTTTACCGGCGACAACCCTGCCGTGCCCGAATGGGGCCAACCCGAAGTGCCGCGCCGCCCGCGTGGTGTGGTGGAAAAATGCTCGTTCTGCTACCAGCGGATTGATCGCGGCCTCGAACGCGGCCTCAAGCCCGGCGTTGACCCCGAAGCGACTCCGGCCTGCGTGGTGGCCTGCCCGGTCGGCGCGCGCAAGTTCGGCGACTTGAACGATCCCGAGTCCGAAGTGAGCAAGTTGCTCGCCAATCATCCCTCGTATCGCTTGCGCGAAGATTTGGGCACCGGCCCGCGCGTGTATTACCTGCCCGCCCGCGAGGAGGCGTCGTCATGAGAATTAAACCCTTCCGCTTCCCCGCATGGCGACTGCTCTCGCCGACGCCGTCTCACGGCTGGCTGATCGCCCTCGGCGGGGTGATGCTCGCCGGCGCCGTGAGCGGTGTCATTGTGCTGACGAAGGGTCTGGTTGTGACCAATCTGACCGACCTCGTGCCGTGGGGCCTGTGGATCACCATTGACCTCTCAGCCATTGCCATGAGCGCAGGCGCGTTCCTTCTGTGCGCCGCCGTTTACCTGTTGGGCCTCAAACGCTTCCAGCCCCTGGCTCGCACGGCCACCTTCATCGGCCTGATCGGCTACAGCATGGCCGTGCTTTGCCTGCTGTTCGACATTGGCCGCCCCGACCGCTTCTGGCACGCGCTGGTGTTTTGGAATCCGCACTCGGTGCTGTGGGAAGTGACGATATGCGTGACGCTGTACTTCACGGTGTTGTTGCTGGAGACGGCGCCGATCCTGGGACAGGCGGAATGGGTGCAGAGACGATGGCCCCGGCTGGCCCGGCGGCTTGCCAGCGTGCATCACTACGCGCCCGTCTTTGCCATGATCGGCCTTGGGCTGTCTATGTTGCACCAATCCTCTCTCGGCGCGACCTATGGCGTTCTCAAAGCCCGCCCCATCTGGTACCGGCCCGACCTGTCGGTGTTGTTCATTGTCTCGGCCATGGCCGGCGGCCCGGCGCTTACCGCTCTGGCTTCCACATTGGCGGCTTCACTCTCGTCAAAGGTCAAAGTGAACGACGGCCTGATAGATCAACTGTCACACTTCATCGGCTGGGTGCTGGCCGCCTACCTGTACTTCCGCTTCTGGGATGCCTTCGCGATGACCTACACTTACGAGCCGGGGCGCACCGAGGGGCTGAGCCTGCTCACCAGCGGCCCGCTGTCGTTCAACTTCTGGATTGGCGAGATGCTTCTCGGCGCGGTGATACCTATCATCATTCTGCTCAATCCACGCCTGCGAAGCCGCAAACTCTTGCGAATGATTGCCCTGGCACTCGTCGTGGGCGGGGTGGTGGCCTATCGCTGGGATACGAACCTGGCCGGACAATTGGTTCTGCTCACCTACCTGCCTCAGGAGATTACCGTCCGCTACACTGCCTACATCCCATCGCTGGTCGAATTTCTGGTTGGCGCGGGCATTGTGGCCTACGGCTTGATGGCTTTTACGCTCGGCGCGCGCTATTTGAACGTGGTCAATCACGAAGTTGCCCCTGAAGCCGAACATCAAATGAAGATGGTAACGGCCGGCACAATCTAAGCCTCTCCAGTGCCGGCCCGAAACCACGCCGCATCGAAACCGATGCGGCGTTTTTAATTCATATTAGGATGATGTTTGTTACAATGCTTGCATGACAAACCCCACTGCAATTTCCTCACCAAAGATTAATAATAAGGGACAATGCGCCGGGCCGTGTTGCCCTGCGATTTAGGTTTCTTGTTGCATGTAATGGAGCGACCCCTCAAAGTCTGTTCGGCAAGAAAGGAGGCGCCATCGAAGCGGAAACTACTAAATCTTCTAAGAATTTTGTCTAGCTTGGAAAAAAGTTTAGGTTTAGGAGAGGCTATGAAAAGAAAATTCTTACTCTTAGGCGCGGCGCTGGCGGCAATCGGCCTGATTGTCGCCGCCTGCTCGTCGCCGGCCCCTGAGCCGGTCGAGGTCACACGGGAGGTCGTAGTCACCAGTGTCGTCGAAGTAACGGCCGTGCCAACAGGGCCCGAAGTGCCCTATGAAGAGCTGTGGGCTGGTTCTGCCCATAACGCCGTAGACACAGAACCCTTTCGCCACTGGGACGGCGACAGCCCGGCCGAAGTTCCCACCTCCTGCGCCAAGTGCCACAGCACTGCCGGTTACCGCGACTATCTGGGCGCCGATGGCAGTGAAGCTCTTAAAGTGGACGCAGCGGTTCCAGCCGCTGATGCGCAGGGTATTCAGTGTGTGGCGTGCCATAACCCCGTCACGACCTTCCAGTTAACCAGCGTTCAATTCCCTGGCAAGGACGACGAAGGCAATACCATCACGATCACCGGCCTGGGTGACGCCGCCCGTTGTATGGTCTGCCACCAGGGCCGCGAGTCCAAAGCGAGCGTGGACGCGTTCATTGCCCAGTTCGGCGAGGAAGTTGACCCCGACGCCGTTCCGGCTCCCGTCAAGAACGCCCAGGGCAACGAGGTGAAGCTCGGCTTCCGCAACATCCACTACTTCGCCGCGGCAGCCACCCTCTACGGTGGCATGGTGCGGGGCGGCTACCAGTATGATGGCATGAGCTACGACTACAAGAACACTCACGTCGCAGGTTACGACTCCTGCGTCGGCTGCCACGACCCGCACACCCTCAAGGTGAAGGTTGACGAGTGCGCCGCGTGCCACGAAGGCGTTGCCTCGGTTGAAGACCTGAAGAACGTCCGCATGGTCAG